>Ga0233412_10000068_pt1 | contig 56105 bp, 57 predicted proteins | sample Na_anoxic_4_MG_FD_180667 | JGI IMG/M metagenome (GOLD analysis project Ga0233412, IMG submission 180667) | Seawater microbial communities from Saanich Inlet, British Columbia, Canada - Na_anoxic_4_MG | ecosystem: Environmental > Aquatic > Marine > Inlet | place: Canada: British Columbia... | reverse complement strand
CCATGAGATAGTATTTTTCCATTTCCGCATAGTTTTTGGTTACGGTGTGGTGATAATAACCCAAATTATACATTGCATTAGCATGACCCTTGCCAATGGCCATGAGATAGTATTTTTCCATTTCCGCATAGTTTTTGGTTACATCTTGATGATAATAACCCAAATTATTCATTGCAAATGCATGACCCTTTCCAATGGCCATGAGAAAGTATTTTTCCATTTCCGCATAGTTTTTGGTTACATCTTGGTGATAATAACCCAAATTCTTCATTGCATTAGCATGACCCAATTCAATGGCCATGAGAAAATATTTTTCCATTTCCGCATAGTTTTTGGTTACGGTGTGGTGATACAATCCCAAATTATACATTGCATCAGCATCAGCATCACCGTTGCCAATGGCCATGAGAAAGTATTTTTTCATTTCCGTATAGTTTTTGGTTACTTGTTTGTGATATGTTCCCAAATTATACATTGCATTAGCATGACCCAATGCTATCGCCATGAGAAAGTATTTTTCCATTTCCGCATAGTTTTTGGTTACGGTGTCGTGATAGATGCCACATATGTTTAATTTTATCGCATCGAGTGAAATGGAATCCAAGGATTCCTCATTGGTATTGTTAAACACGTTCAAAATAAAATCCGTATAGCCGCTGGAATGTTCGGCGGAAAAGGTAATACGGTATTTGTCTTCAATCTCTTTCACCGTGTCAAACATGATTTAAATTGAGTTTATTAAGTAGGTTACTTATTTGTGAATCTAACATCAAATGATTATTATTTCATTTTTACAAAAACCAATATAAAACGATTTTTTTATAAATAAGAGAGATGTCTGAAAGCAATAGCAACAGTATTTACGACGAATATTTTGCACTGCATCGTCGGTACACGGCGGAATATGGAAAAGACAATACCATTGTGCTGATGCAGGTGGGCGTCTTTTACGAAATGTACGGCTTGCGAAACGTGGCCACGGGGCACGACGAAAAAGAGCCTCGCATCACCGAGTTTGGTCGGCTCTGCGAGCTGGCCGTCGTGCCAAAGTCCAAGGTATTTTATAGTGACCGAAAGTACAACGTGCTCATGTGCGGGTTCAAGGACGATTTGGTGGATAAATACGTGAGAAAAATGCAACACGCGGGCTACACCACGGTGCTCTACAACCAAAGCGAACTGACGGGCCAAGGCACAAACAAAAAAAGAGAACCCCGCGAACTCTTTGCCATTATCTCGCCTGGCACGTACTGTGGGTCGTGCGGGGACGATGTTTCCCAAAACATTAATACACCAGAGATAAGCAGCAATACCATCTGCTGTCTTTGGTTTTATTTGCGAGACATGCAGTCGTCGTTGGTCAAGACTGCGTCGTTGGTCAAGACTGCGTCGTTGGTCAAGACTGCGTCGTTGGTCAAGACTGCGAATGGAACGCACAAGATTCACGTGGGCATATCTTGCGTGGACATTTACACAGGAAACACGGTGCTGTATGAGTTTTCGCGCACGTACTACCCGAAGCTCAACAACCCGAATTTGTTTGACCCGCTGGACCGTTTTTTGTCCATTCACCGCCCCGTGGAGCTCGTCATGCTGACCGACGGCCTGGATGCCGCAAAAATCAAACGCATCCTCGGCAGCGTCAACGTGATGCAAAAAGTAAAGAAAATCCACCAGATTGACTTGTCTGACGCAAAGCCTGTTTCGCAGGCGACCAGTAAAATGGAACCAAATAAATCCATGAATCGAGCAAAGAATTGTGAAAAGCAGATTTATCAGCGAGAAGTGCTGTCGCGGTTCTATCCGCAGCTGACCAGAAACGATATATACCAGCATAAATTCGACGAGCATATTTTCGCCACCCAGTCGTTTTGCTACTTGCTGGATTTCATTCACCAGCACAACGCGGCGCTAACGAGGCAGATTCATTTGCCCACGTTTGACAATGTGGGCGACAATTTATTGTTGGAAAATTCCTCGCTCATCCAGTTGAATATTTTGGACGACGGCAAGCAGCTGAATGCGCGCTATGCGTCGGTCGTGAAAATGTGCAGCGACGAGGCCCAGACGCCCATGGGAAAACGCAAGATTACCGAGATGATTTTGCATCCCACGACCAACGCCGCATATTTAAAGCGGGAATACGCCGCGATAACGTCTACCCTGTCTTTTTTTAATAATAATAATAACGATACGTTTGAAACAATGGCGTGCATTCGCGATATTTCGCAGTATCTGCGGTTGATTTACTGGAAACGCATCACGCCCAAGCAGCTGTATTTTCTGTATGACAGCATCGAGCGCATCAAGGATATATATTCCGTTTTTTCCAAAGAGCCCGCGCTGCACGAATATTTTCAAAAAACCTTGGATGATTATTCGCATTTGTTGGTGGATGCGTCCCAAATAACTAATTTTTTGGATAGCGTGTTGAATATCGACAAGTGCAAAACGGTCTCGTCAAATAGCGTATCGTCGGTGGGCAATGAATTGTATATTTTAAAGAGAACTGCGAACCAGGAGCTGAACCGCAGCATGTCGACGCTGTATGAATCGCGAGACCAGCTGGAATGCTGTCGCACCTATTTTGAAAACATGCTGAAAGGTTCAAATACTAACAAAAGCACAAAAGAGGTTATAAATACGGTAGAAAATGAAGAAGAAGAAAATGCGGACGAAGAGGATTCCGACTTTGGGTCCAACAAGGACAGAATGGTGAAAATCAACTGCACGCAAACCAACAATTATACCATTTCTTCCACAGAGATTCGATGCGAAGCCATTTCGGAACAGCTCGATGCGCTAAGCAAAACCCAGGATTTTATTTCCATTCCCTATTTTTCATCCACCACGCAACAAAGGTGCGAGTTTAAATTGAAAATCGGAAAGGAAGAGGTGTTTTCTAAAAAAAAGGATATAAAAAATACAAAAGTAAAGCCCGTGATTGAGTTTGCCAAGACGAGCGCGCGCAGCCAGAATCGCTTCATCAAGAGCACGCAGCTCGACGAGTGTGCCCACGCGTTAAGCACGGCAAAGAGGAATATTTCCGAGACGATTCGCCGCGCGTATGCCGAGGTTCTAACGCAGCTGGAGCAGTTTGACGCCCAAATGGTTGCCATTGTGCAGTATGTGGCGTCGCTGGACGCGGTATTGGCTCGGGCGCGCATGGCTCAAAAGAATGGCTACTGCTGTCCTGATTTAATAGATGCGGATGCATCGGAATCTAACGCTTCTTTTGTGGATGCGACAAACCTGAGGCACTGCATTATTGAAAAGATATTGACGGAAGAAATCTACGTGGCCAACGACGTGTCGCTAAGCAGCCGCGGCATCTTGCTGTACGGCGTGAACGCGGTGGGGAAAACCAGCCTCATCCGATCGCTGGGAATCGCCGTCATCATGGCTCAGGCGGGTTTTTTCGTCGCCGCGTCCCAGTTTCGATTCAAGCCGTACACCAAACTGTTTACCCGCATCATCGGCAACGACTCGCTGGCCAAGGGGCTGTCGACCTTTGTGGTGGAAATGCTGGAACTGAATCCCATTTTGCAGTACGCGGACCAGAACAGTATCGTGCTGGGCGACGAACTGTGCTCGGGAACCGAGACACCGTCCGCCATCAGCTTGAATTCGGCGAGGTTAATGCGATTGTGTGGGAGAAACGTGTCGTTTATCTTGGCGACGCACTACCACGAGCTGGGCCACATGGAAGAAATTGAGGCGTTAAAAAACCTGGACATCAAGCACATGGCCATGTGTTACGACCGAGGCAAAGACCAGCTGGTGTATGATCGCAAGTTAAAAGACGGCGTCGGAAGTAGTCGCTATGGACTGGAGGTATGCAAGGCCCTGAAAATGCCAGAGGATTTCTTGGAAACGGCCAATGAACTGCGGCTCAAGTATTACGCGAGCACGGGCGCGGGCTCAATGTTGGACCAAAAGACGTCGGCGTACAATTCCGCCCACGTGCGCGGCATGTGTCAGAGCTGTGGCAAAACCATGTCCACCGAGGTGCATCACGCGCGCCCCCAGCACCTGGCCGACAAAAACGGCCTGATTACGGACGCGGCAACGGGAAGCGTCATTCACAAAAACCACGCGGCCAATCTTGTGAGCGTCTGCGAGAAATGCCACCAGGCGTTTCACCGTTCATAAGTTACAATTTATTCGCAGCGTTTCGTCGCCATTCATAAGTTACAATTTATTCGCAGCGGTTGTAAAAATAAAAAATAAAAAATAAAATGAATTATTTATTATTTTACACGATACAATACGATACGATACTTGGTATTATTCTATTCTATATCTAAAATCTACAGATGCATCCCAGGTCGGTCCAGCCGCTGGCCTGCTGCTCTTGCAGCACCAAGTCGTGGGATTCTTTCCACATCTCTTCAAAGTTGCGCGCGTCGTTCCACGCGTCCGTCTTTTTCTGATGATCCAGCTTGAGCTGGGAAATCTTTGCGGCGCGCTTGGGGATGTTTCTCAGCAGCAATTCATCATCTGCGTCCGATTCAGCCAAAGACACATGCACTTGTCTCGTGTCGTTTCTCAAACACCAAATAATATTCTGGGCCGCATCGTTGGTGTACCAGCAATGCAGGTCAACGTAGGCAGACACGCTGCCGTTCTTTCGCTCCACGAATTTCACCTTTCTTACCTGTCCAATGAGGTTGATGTGGAACAACTCCGTGATGGTGTTTTCCGTCCAACCCTTGGGGCAAGCCATAATCTGCACAGACATGGGAGTACTGGGGATGATGGCGACCATATTTTGAATTTACTTGATGAAACGATGATGTATTGTATTGATTGATTGATTTGATGTTAATCGTACTGAAATAAAAGGGGGATTTTATTTCATTTTTATTATTTTGCATGTTTTATACATTTTTTGTTTGATTTAATTTGTTTGTTAGTTTTGTATTTATTTCAAGGGGTCCAAAACATGTAAAAATGAAATAAATATATATTGACTCGCATACAAAGAAGGAAGCATGGGAATCCCGAGTTATTTTTCATACATTGTCAAGAACTACCCCCATATTTTATCCAAGTTTGTTTCCAAGCAGCGGCCCATCGATAATTTATATTTGGACTGCAATTCCATCATTTACGACGTGTACCATCGCCTATCCGCCGCCGAAAAAGACAAAAACAATAAAAAAACGGATGTAGCGACTGCGCCGATTTCGGACCAAATCATCCGCGGCACCATCCAAAAGATCCGCGAATACATTGCACTGGTCGCACCACGCAAGACGGTCTATATCGCGTTTGACGGCGTAGCTCCCGCGGCGAAAATCGAGCAGCAACGCAGCCGCCGATACAAGTCGTGGTACCAGGCCGAGGTGTCCAAATACATCTACAACGAGCCGCCGCCGCAAAATAACAATAAAAAGGAGACTTGGACCACGCTCGCCATTACCCCTGGGACCAATTTCATGGGCCAGCTGGACCGCGAGATTAACGCGGCCTTTCCTTCCAATCAAACAAACAAAACCGATAAAAATAGTCAGAAACAAACGACGATTGTGAGCGGCAGCAACGACGTGGGCGAGGGCGAGCACAAATTATTCGAGTACATTCGCCAGCACCCCGAAAAGCACAAGAACGAGACCACGGCGATTTACGGCCTGGACGCCGACCTGATTGTGCTGTCCATCTGTCACCTGGCCTATGCCCCCAATCTGTTTTTGCTGCGCGAAAGCCCGCATTTTCACATGGAGAACTTGGAACCGAATGCCAATTACCTGCTGGACATTCGGCACCTGAACGAGGCAATGGACATGCACACCCACGATTATATTGTGTTGACGTTTTTGCTCGGCAACGACTTTTTGCCGCATTTCCCCGCTTTAAATATTCGCACGGGCGGAATGGATAAACTGCGGATTGCGTATCATGCCCTGTTTCCCCCCAAAAAAGAAAAAATAAACCAATCCTATTTGACCACCACCACCAATCAAGATAGCAAAACCACGATTCATTGGGGCAACATGCGGATCTTTATCGCGACGCTGGCCGACAAGGAGGACGAGTATGTGAAAGAAGAGCATAAACTCCGTGATAGACGCGAGTACGTGTATCCCATTCGATCGCCAGAAGAAAAGTTTAAAAAATTCGAATCTACGCCGACGTTTGAGCGAGACATTGAAAAGCACATTAATCCATTCAAGCAGGGCTGGCAAGACCGATACTACACCAGTCTTTTCCCCAATACGGTTGGCGATAGGGCGAGTTTTTGCACCCAAAACCAAAACACATTGCAAGAAAAGGTGGCGCTCAATTTTTGCGAGGGACTCGAGTGGACACTGCGGTATTATACGGGTGGCTGCCCCGACTGGCGATGGACCTATCGGTATCTGTACCCGCCTTTGCTAAAAGACCTGAATCAATATCTTTTGGTTAACCCTAAACCCCATATCGAATTACACGAAACGCACAAGCCAGTATCTCAAATAGTGCAACTATGTAGTGTCTTGCCAAAAGCGGGACTCATCTACTTGCCTCCCACGTTGCAAGAAAAGCTGCTGGCTGACTATTCGCACTGGTATCCCACGGACTGCTGTTTTCTGTGGGCGTATTGTCGGTATTTCTGGGAAACGCACGTGGTGATGCAGCACATCGACATGGAAGTGCTGGAAAAGTTGATTCAATCGGCGAAGAAATCGTAACTTATTAAGCCGATTCTTTTTTACCCGATGAATGCATGTTTTCGAAATATTTGTCAATTACATTTATTTCCAGTTGTTCTTCCGCCGCAGAATCGGCAAATTGCTGCATGAATGTATTGGCATTTCGTATCATGTCTTTGCATTTTTGCGGGTGATTGTTGCACCAACGCACTTTTTGGGCCAGGTCGCTGAAGTCGTCTTTGATGACCACGTAGTGGTAATCGGGAACCAAGGTGGTTTCCATCAACCACGAGGTCACGCGCGGCCTCGGCATCAGCACGAGACTGTTGGAGTTTAGTTTCCAATTTAAACCAGAGTCCTTGTCGTTTCCTTCCACGGAAAGTATGTATTTGAATTGCAAAAAATGCGACAGGTCGCAGCTCCCTTTTACATATTTTTGGTATTTTTTTTTATTTTGACAGATGAAGGAAAAGCCGACATGAATGAGGTCGCACGTTTCAAACCATTTTTTCACCAGGGTGAAACGATTGCCTGGCCGCGTTTCTTGGCCCGTGGTGGTGCCGCGCCAAAACGCCTTGTTTTTTTTGGCAGAAAAAGAAATGTCGGCGGGGCGGCGATAATAATGCTGCCAATGACGGTCAAATTCGAGACATCGCAACACAACCGAATCGGTATTTCCCGCACATCTATTTTTGCATAGTGTTTGGGGATGCAAGGATGTTTCCACGTCTCCTTTTAAATAATAAAAAGATTCGTGCGAATGGTTGGTTTTGAGTAATAATTGTTTCAGGGGAGTATCGTAAATCGGGTTATTGGTTAAATCCTTTATCGTTTTTTTATTCTCGTTGTTGTTGTTGCTGCTGCCTTTATTATTATCAATTAAATCGCTATTATTTTGTTTTCCCAAATAAAAATTTAGTCTTTCTTCGTGATTCATTGAATAATTCGGATATTTATTTTTTATTATTTATACTATCCATCCAGTATTTCAGATTCAGTTTCTCGTAATTGAATTTTTTGGCACGATATTCATTCGCCGTATTCTCCAGCAATTCTTGGGTGACGTCCTTCCACTCATCCACCAACAACACGGGTAAATCCGCAAACAGCGCATCGATGGGATTTTTCTTCATAATCACAATACATCCGAGCAACAATGCTTCCCAGGTTCGGTGGCAGTCGTACCCGTTTCCCAGCGGCGAAAGAACAAAGGCATACTTGCTCTGTGTTTTCCAGCACTGCATCCGATTTACTTTTTTCGGTTCGTAAAACACCAAATCCTTGGGCACGTCTTTTATCGCAGCTCTGCGGTCTTCTTTCCCGTATCGCGTCGTCATTAAAAAATGAAAATTGCCGTAGCATTTCACTTCTCTTTCCCAAAAAAAAGTTGTCGCGGCATTTGTTTGAATACTTTTCAGCAGCATTTCTTGCATCAAGGGAGAACACTGGCGTCCCCACGCGGGGACTTTATTGGCTTCTATCGTGTGATAATCTAGTCCAAGCGGAATTTGGCTCAATTTGGGATGCGACGTCAACACGCAATTCTGGGAAAACCAGTGGATGATTTTTTCGTTTTCTACGAACCGAGTAAAATCTTGCGTTGTAGGAAAAATATCGGTGGGCATGGTCTCGGTGCAGTCCCCCGTCACCAACACGATAGAAACCGCCAATGAATGCGCATTGGCGACAAACTGCCGTAATTCCTTGGCGCGCATATAGACGACTTGGGTGTCTGCATTGGGCCCCAGTGTTTTAAAGTGGGAATTCAGCGGGGTAATGTCGCACGATTCCATGATTCCTCGCGAGGAAACAAATTGGCAGTATTTAGATCGTTGCTGCTGTACGTCGTCTTCGATGTATTCCTTGAACAAACACTCGGGAGAAATACGGATTTTGACATTGGGATTTCCCCGTTTTGCCATCAGATGAAAATGCCGATGCTCGCAATCGTAGGTGCCGCTCCAACTGTCAATGTTAAATCTAAATCCGATTGCTGCTTCATTTCGTTTAATTTGGTCTGCCGTGATGTACCGCAGTACTTTCTTAATGTCGGTATCGTATGCACAGGCGATGAAATGTTCTTTTTTGTAGAGAGCCAGTCCATTAAACGCGGAAACGCATTCCACCAATTCGTCGCCGTTTTTTTTACAATTATCTAATTTGTCGGTGATGTATGTCTTTATTTTGTCCACGTTTTCCAATTTTGCTCCCATGTAGGGCTTGCTTTCGAAATGCCAGCAGCTGCAAAGATAGTCGTCGATAGACAAGGCCCAGATGTCGTAATAATCTTTTTGGTTAAAGGACAATGCGTCCCAGTCTGCCGACCGACCCATGTATTTGTGAAAGACCTCCATGTTGATGGGAGACGCCGATACGTTGTCCATGTCCATCATGAGAATATATTTAAAACAGGCCTCATTTTGGGTTCGTATATGACCCAAAAGAGAGTTGCGCGCGCTGCAGATATTTATTACTTTATCTTTTGAGGTATTGTCGGTGTGCAAAATTGTAATATTCATGACCTTGCTCATTTCGTTTAAAATATGCAAACTATCGTCGTAGGACGTGTCATAGGCAATCACCACCTCGCAACGTTCGAAAAAAGCCCCGAGTAACTGCACATTCTCCAGCACGCGTTTCAAATATTTCCCGCAATTTTTCACACACCCGCACACGTACAGGCCATCTTGGTATCGTTTTTTCACGTACGTTCCGTCGTTGCTCCCAAAATGTTTGGATGCACTCAAGGTGTCGATGGAGGATTTGTAATAGCCCAACGTGCTAAACCCCGCACAATCGGGGTCGGCCAAGGCTGCGTCCATGTAGTGTTTCATCTTTTCTTCCCGAGTCGCATCTTTCGCCATGAGTTTATTTTTGTTTGATTTTTTCAAGTCGTTGTTCATTTGCGCCTTGCCCTGAATAAAGGTAAAATGCGGCGACATATTCAACATTATTATTATTATTGGTACTCAATAATAATATTCAAGTTATTTAACACACATTTATACCAACACATCAATGGACGAAAATAAAGGGATTGTTGGCCATGGTATCTATTAATTCCTTGTAAACCGCATTCAGTTTATTCATTTGAAGTTCATCCACCTCTTTTGTAGTTTCTTTTTTAACTAAATTCAAAGGCCCGCCGAGGCGTAACAGGTCGCTCAATTCATCCTGTTTGTCAAACAGTTCTTCGTATTTCACACAATATATGTTGTAATTTCTGTTTTTATTTCCATTCTCAGTCGCGTAATTTTGATAAAATTCATGAATTCCAAACAAATCGGTTTCTTGGTCCACGACGTCTTGAATCGTATTCATGGGATTGGTTTGAATATGTTTCAAGTGGTCGGGGTTTTTGAACCGCGATAAAATAGCGTCAACTGGGTTTCTGTACAGGTAAATCACATAATAATTTTCAAGCTGGTCGTCGGGTATTTTTATGTGGTTGAACCATTCGCCATACTGATTTCCTCCTTTTTCGCGTCCTCTATATGTCAACCGTTCGGGCGGCGGCTTTCGCGAGTGAATGTGCCCGACCTTTCCGTATTTTTTCAGCGCGTTGGATAAAAGGGTAGAGCCGCATCCTCCGTAAGAGCATACGTAAAATGTTTTCGGATGTTCTTTTCTTTCCAATGTGTTTCCAAGCAATTCCAAAATTGCCTCGGGCGTGTTTTCCTCGCATTTCACGTGGTTCAGTTCGAGCGCCGACGAAATGGTATCGAAAAACTCCCAGCCACATCCGCAGGTTACTTCTACCACCACGGTCCCAGGTCGGCAAAACAACGTGTTGGCCTGGGCCGCGCCGTGGGCCAGGATAATTACGGCGGCCGAGTTGAAGTACCGAATTTGCTCTGCAAAATCCATTTTAGCTAAAGTCACGCATTGAAAGGGGGCATTATCGCTGCCCCCACCCCCACCCCCACCCCCACCCCCACCCCCATTATAGGTTGCGTGCAGCGCGTCTTTCAGGGCTTCCATGCCGTGAATATCTCGGCGTTCCTTGCCCGTGGAAACGCCATTCACGGTTCTTTCGCATATTTCTTTTAGATCGGGGTCGTCAATGAGGGTTACGCGGTCTTCGCGTTCAATCAGCAGGATTTTTGGATAGCGGCGGTGGTCCACGGGAGCGGCCTGGTCCAGATGGAAGCGGTTAAAGATGTAGTCTTGCACCGTTAAAAAATTGGCTTTGGATGGATATTGGGTTGCTCTTCCGAGGGTTAGGGTTATTTCTTGCCGCAATTTAAACTCCGTGGGATCTATTTCGTACATGGGAATGCCAAATATTTGCTCCCATATTTTTTTAAAGTTGCCAACGGTTTGCGAAATGGTTTTCATGCGGTACACGTGGTTGTAGTTGTACACTTTATTGATGATTTCTGGAAACACCAGGTCGCACATGAAATGGGCGTAGTGGAACAAATGCCCCCCGACGAGACGATGGTTGATTATTTTCACCATTTACTTAACCTGTTTAATTAAATTAAATATATTTAACCAACATCAAAATGCCGATTTAATGGACGGGTCATATACCACATCTTTTATGTCGAAATGAAGCAAATAATTAGACAGTATCATTTCTTCCATGTTAAATTCCAGCACTTCCTTTAGTTTTTTCATCAAACCATCTATTTCCCGATTGTTGATAATATCTGAAAGATGGTCATATAGGCCAAACCATGTTAGATAGACGTGTAGCGGACATAGTATAAAATTATCGGGGATGATGTACCTCGGAAAATACATTCGGCTTACATAGGTTTTAGTTTTATCCATGTCGGCCTCCAGTTGAAAATGAATTGGAGCCTGATAGTCGATGCGGATATTCATCACCATGTCATACGCCGCCGCGTCGTCATGTTGTGCGATGTAATCTTGCAATATATTTTTCACCTTGTTTCTGCTATACATTTGGCTCAATGTATTGTGTATGTTTTGTTTTTTCATACTGTTGTGTGTGTTTTGGTATGCCAGTGAATTCGTAATTTCGGACAAATCAAACCGAGTGATGGGTTTTTCAAATGTATAATTCAGAGGGTGATAGTAATTTAGTATATCTTGCCGAACCTTGCGGTGGTCGCGAATCACCAAGGTATGTTTGTCGATATTTCTCCAGGGCGAGCATTCCATTCTAACGTTATCGTCGCCCCAACAATGTATAAAAAAATCAAAGGTGTGCGTTTTATTTAGTTGGCCCTGAATAAAATTATTTATATTCTCGTAGCCTTTATCGTAGTCTCTTGGTTGGCCGTACAGACAGACTGCGATTTTCATACGATTATGGTTTTTATTTTATTATATTATGTTTTGTTTTGTTTTCAAACTAATTTTCAAACTAAATCACATTAATTAGATTGTAATAGGATACGCATTTTTCATTGTCGTGTAAAGGAATCAAGGTAAACAATAGACTTTTTGTAATTACTTGCAGGTTGGAAAAATCATTTTCAGAGTAATGGGACACGAAATAGTCCTTGAAAACCGTCGCCATTTTATTCTGGTATTCTCGTGACACGGGTTTGGACAATAATATACTGTCGTATCCAATCAACGACTGGTATAATTTCGCCCAGTCGTATAGCCAATCGCCTTGAATGGTCAAGTCGTTGCCGACTTTGCCACGCATGTCAATAAACTTAATCTTGTCGTAATTATTAATAATTATATTTGTAAAAACAGGGTCTCCGTGTATGATGGTTTGTTTTCCGACCTTGTCATTTTCGTACATGGATAGTTTGTTCATCAATTCGTCGTACACTATTTTACTGTTATTGAATTTTGAATAGTCATAGTCGGCGTATCGCTTTTGTATTTTTTCCGCGTAATTGGAATAGATGTTGATGTCGTCGTCATTGTCGTTACACGGAACGACCAATTCATGTATTCTTTTAATACTGTTCATAATATTAACGAGAATATCTTCGGTTAAAGTCTCGGATAAGTACATGTCGGTCACAGTCATGCCGTGTATTTTTTCTATTTTGTATGTTTTTTCGTTCTCGCCGCTGTGTAAAAAAATGGGAAATAAATCTTTGATTTCGGCTGGTATGTGTGTATAGTAATAAATTTCCCCGCTCAAATTCTTGCCCGTTTTAACCACCACATCCATGCTTTCGCAATCGATGCGGTTAAAATCTCGCGGTTCAATGATATTTTTATAATACCCGATTTCCTTTTCAATGTTGTGAAAGCAGTTTACCGCCAGGTCGTCAATGTAAAAGTCCGCATACGGTTTTCCGAAATAGATTTCATCGTACGGAATGTTGAATTTCTCCAGCGTGTCAAAGGTGATTTTGCCAACATCCGCATTTATTTTCCCGATATTCCCATGGTGGGTTTTCATTCTTCTCGCGGTATAGAGGATGATTGTATTGTTGAATTTTTTCAAATATCGAAGCAACGAGATATTTTTTTCAATGGGACACACGCTTGTATAATCTCCTGGAATTTTCGGATAGGTGACAAGCGTATTGTCTAAATCAAAACATATTCGTTTGGGTTTTATCCTGTTGCTGTTTTTTGTGCACGATATATTTGGATAATTGTTGTAAAATTGTTTTAGTTGTAGGGGGGTGCCCAGACAAACGAATTGTTCCTTGCCAATTCCTATATTTTTAAACGGCACGTTGTCGTGTATCATCTCTTGGATAACCCCGCTCGTATAAAATTCCGATTGCTGCGTGATGTTGTTTTCGATAATTCGCAGCGTGTATTGCTTCAATAATTCCGCGGATGTAAAGCCGTATGCGCCCGTGCACGCATGATCCGAAATCTTTATTTTTTCTTTAATGTCGGTGATGTAGCCCCCCTCGTTCATTTGGACGTAAGAATAGATGGGTTTTACAGTAGTGTCTTTCATCGTAAAAACACAATTATGGTCGCCGCTCCATTTGTCGAGTACGTCGCACAAATAAAAATTATCCGCGTCCAAACATAAAATCGGCTTGTCCAAGCCGATATTTAAATGATTCAGCGCAATATGAATGGTTTCTGCCGCTCCTCTTGTATTATTTTGCAGCGGAAAAAATTTAAACGTAATAGTTGGATAATCTTTTCTTAGCATGGACTCGAAATTATAAGTTGCGTATTCCATGTTGTACGGAATATAAATATAATCCACCTTTGTTAGGTTCAAGCTGTCTAACAAATAATATAAAATGGGGTGACCGAATACGTTAATCAGTGCTTTGGGTTTCGTGTATCCATTGTCTTTGAACCGCTGTCCCGTACCTCCCATGGGCAAGAGGAGTATCATTATATTTAATTTAACTTGTATATAATATTCAAGTGTTTTTCGCAATTCTCCAAAATATCAAAGACCATATTATAAAATAATCGTATCATCTATTTTTTTGTATAATTTTCCAGGTATACCAATATAAACTGAATTTCCCTCTGTATTTTTAGTTATACTGGCACTCATTCCTACCACGGTGCCTTCTTCCAACACTATATTATCCTTCAACGACGAATTTACACCTAAATAACAATATTTCAATATTGTACACATACCAGAGATGACTACATGAGATGTAATAAATACATGGTCTTCTATTGTTGAATGATGACCAATATGATTTCCGCTCCACAACACACAATTATTTCCTATAGTTGTATAGGGCTGAATTGTATTGTCTTCTAGTATAAAACAATTTTCTCCAATATTTTTTGTATATACATTTGCCTTGGAACTAACATATGTGTAAAATTGATATCCTTTTTGTTTTCCATGATTGTAAATTCTTTCTCTGTATTTATTTAAATTCGTCCCAGAACAAGGAGCAAATAACATGTATTCACTCGGAGAAAAATCATTTTCTATGGTTTCAAACGAAATAATAGGCAACCCAAATTTGGTTTGTTGCTCTCCTTTAATCGACGACAAGGATGGCATGTATTGCTGTTCTACAGTAAACGCAACAACTTGCACATCGACCGCATCATTCATTAAATAGTAATGGGCCACTTCCGATATTTTTCCAATACCGAATACTATTATTTTTTTCACCATTAATAAGACGGATATGTTATTTTCGTCAATATCTCATATATTTTTTATCAAGTATATTATATATAATGTTTCAATTTTACAAAACTCTGGATGTAGAAGGACTCCGTCACGCAAAATTTATTTCATTTCGGAATAAACATTATTTAATAGGTTCGAAAAAATATAAACAGCAAGGAGATGTTACCAAATATGCGTTGCAATTATTTGAAGTGAATGAACATTTAGAAATCTGCAACGACGCTGCCCATTCTAACAAATATATCGAACTGGATGAATATCCTTATTTGGAAGACATTGCCCAATCTTGTTGGGTCAGAGACGTATATGTAAAAAATGACGAATTATATCTAAATATTGAAATAAAACAAAATATAAATAATGAAACATTTTGCGATAATAATTTTTTAATTAAAACGACAGACTGTGATAAATTTCATTTGGTAAAACAATATATAATATCGGATTTTTTATTTAAAGATTTTGATTTTAAGGACAAAAATTATATTTTAACCGCAAAAATAGAAAAAGAAGCGGGTTTTTTTTGGGGTAAATATTTATTTAATTTTATTATTGACAAACAAGAATTTCAACCGATTTTTGATGATATTGTAGATTATAACTCGGATAAGGGTCATTTATTGCATCAGGTAGAATATGACGCCGAATTGAATAGTCAACACGCTATACTATTTTCAATTCGGCATAAAACAGTAAATGGTTTGCAAAATGATTATTTGTATAAAATATACTCGGCGAATACCAACGATTTTATTCATTTTACCGATACAAAAGAAGTGGAATTTAGCTTTGATAAAAATAAATTAAATTCAAATTGGTTTAGTTATCCGCATAAATTTACATTAAATCATGAGGAATATATTGTTTGCAATCAAGACGATTTTGGTAAAAATTCACTGCCCGTGATATTTAAAAATGGAAAATTATTGGAAACATTTGTTTCGAAATTATATAACAATGGCCATTTCATTTATCGATTAAATTTTTCAACCAATGCCAAATATATTTATTACGATGAATTAACGAGCAAATCGGGAAAACGATATGAAGATATTGTGAATAATAAACGAGATTTGAAGGAATATTCCAACTATTCACCGTCGTGTACAAAATTATTTCATCTACTAAAACGTTTAAATATTGGAACAAATGATTCTATATTAGATATTGGGTGTGGCCGTGGATATGCGCTGGCAGTATTTAATCGATTCCCTTTTGATAAAATTTCAGGAATAGAAATATGCGAGACGGACGTCAACATCTGCATCGAGAATATACACGCCGTGTTGGGATTAACCAACACGCAAATTATAAATGATAATATTTTGAATTTCAACGCTTATAATCAATTTAATTATTTTTATTTTTATAATCCGTTTGATAGTGAATTATTTAATATAATTCTGTCAAATATATCTTCGTCTTCTTTTGTTATATATAAAAATATCCATGAAAATGAACGAAAACAATTAAAAGTCCATCATTTTGAATTAATAATGCAAGAAAAAGGAGATGACCGTGATTATTACGTTTTTAAAAAAACCGTATAAATAAATATGAATAGCCGTGAATTAGTAGTTGTAAAATACAAAGAAGAATACGAAACCGTGTGGGATGATTTTGTGAATAACGGGATATTTGGAACGGTCCATCACACTCGCGCCTTTATGAATTATCATCCCTCGAATAGATTTATGGACCATTCTATTTTAATATATTATAAACAAGAACTAATTTGTGTCGTTCCAGCGTGTAAAAGACATGCCACAGATGTTTGCTATTTTAGTTATCTTGGTGCAACGTATGGAGGTCCTGTTTTTTCAAACAAATATTGCGCCACCAAGTATCTACTACCAATAATAGATGTGATGTTGGACCATTATGAAAATAAAATAGAATTTAGATTGGCGAATAATATTTATTTTAAAGAAGACATTTTTATCCTATATTGCATTTTAGGAAACAGATTGACCATGATTCCAGAATTATCTTGGTATGTAAACACCAATGAGGATTTTATCAATAATATTACAAATAAAAGAAACAAGAGCAACCTAATAAAAATCATTAAAAATACAGAGATTCATTGTGAAAAAAAATCCGAATTGGACGACTATATGAATTTTTATACCATGTTAAACGATGGATTGAATGCAAGACATGATACAACTCCCACGCACACTCGTGAGGAATTTATACATTTATCCAACATTTTACAAGATAAACAAGCACTATACTTGGTAAAACAAAATAACGATATGATACTGGGAGGCGTCTATGTGATTAAAGTCACGAGCCAATGTTGGTACACTTTTTACATCTCTAAAAATATTCACACCGATAATCACGCGGCTATATTATATCTCATGTATACGATTCATGCAGATGCAAAAAAAGAAGGCGTTCCGTTGTTGGATTATGGGATTACTACAGAAAATCGCGGGAAAAATATTAATATTGGACTGGCTGATTTTAAACAAAATAGTCTCGGGGGAACAAGTAATGCAAGATATTTATTTGTTAGATGATTTCTTCTTTATATATTGGTCAAAATCATAACAACTATGTTTTTCATTTGGATCGACAGAGACAAATGCCATGATTACACACTCTTTAAAATCGCAAAATTCAATCCAGATATTTTTATTGATAAAAATGGCATCATTTTGTCTCATTTTTAAATTAAATGTATCAGTTCCATTGAATAACATAATATGGAACGAACCCGTCAAACACACCAATATTTCCGAGGCATTGTCGTTGGAATGATTTCCTCGACCCAAGGACGAATTCAAGTCGTTGATGTAAAAACATTTGCGAATGATAAAATTAATCTTGTTTTGCAGACATATTTTAGTAATATCCAAATCAACCAGTTTTCCTGGTTTTCCAGGAGTTTCAATGGGACATAATGAAAGGAGTTTATATTGGGGATTTTCCATGATTTCTTATTATTTCATCAACATCTTTATTTTTTATTTTTATTTTTATTTAAAATGGAAATTTCGTCACGTAAAAGTCAACAATACATTTACACACTTGTTTTATTTCCGTCTCGGTTAAATCAGGAAACATTGGCAACGATATAATACACTCACTATTTGCCTTTGCATTTACACACGCATCCACTTTTTCTGCCTCAAAATATTTATTGTAGCACTCCAGGTGAGCAACACAAACAGGATAATGGATGCCGTTGCCAATGCCGTGTTGTGTCAAGTAATTTCTCAGTTCATCCCGTTTTTCGGCCCGAATCATAAATAAATGATACACAGGGGTGCAGCCTTCCACAATTCGCGGCAGCTTCACTTCTTGCGTATTTTTTAGCAATTCGCAGTACAATTGTGCATTACGGCGACGTTTTACATTATTGCCATCCAATCTCGCAAGTTTTATGTCCAACACAGCTGCCTGTAGCGTGTCCAATCTGGAATTTCGTCCCATGATTTCATGCCGATACTTTTCAATCGAACCATTATTTCGCCTTTTTCTAAGCATAGAGTCCAGGTCTTGGTCAGAAGTGCAAATCGCCCCCCCGTCGCCAAACGCACCTAGATTTTTCCCTGGGTAAAAACTGTGCGTGGATAATAGGCCAAACGACCCGAGACGTTTGCCGTTAAAAGTCGCCCCGTGACTTTGGGCGCAGTCTTCAATTAAAACCAAACGATGACGGGAAATAATGTCCATCAATTTTGTCATGTCACAGCAACTCCCAGTTAAATGCACCACAATCACCGCTCTCGTTCTCGCGGTGATGCTCTTTTCCAACGCGTCCAAATCCATTTGATATGTATCTGCGTCATTGTCTACCAATTTTAAAATAAGATTGCGGTTGTTGTTGTTGGTCACTCCAAAACAAGTGGCCACGTAAGTATTGGCTTGCGTTATTATTTCATCGCTCGGCTGCAATTGAAGAGCTTGCACCGCCATTTCAACCGCGTCCGTACCGTTTCCAACACCGACGCAATAGTGTGTCGTTATATATTTGGCGAAATTATTTTCAAAGTGCTCCAAATCGCTGCCCAATATAAAATTGGTTTGTTTAAAAATAATAGTATGCAAAGTGGTTTGTATTTCCTCTTGTATGGGCTGAATTTCGCGAGACAGGTCTAAAAAAGAAACGGATTGCTGCATATTATTATTATTTTCAAGTTGGATAGATTCAATACATTTTTATAAATAAACAAATACGTAAAATCTAAAAAATAAAAATAATATTCATGTTAAACATGTCCAATTCTTACGATGTATTCGATACATTGATTGGACGTCTATGTTACGACGGGCACACTATTTTTCATATTTTAGAGAAGATTACCAATTTGCCCGATTTTAAAGCCAATCGCATTAAATATGAGTCCAGCACCAAAAATTTCGACCAAACATATCAACATTTAGAACAGCATTATAAGAAAAATATGGACGAGGTCAAGCAAAAGGAATTAGACCTGGAATATGAATTGTGTTTTCCCATTGTTAAATATTTAAATCAGATTAAACAAAATGATATTTTTATTAGCGACATGTATTTGTCTAAAATCAATATTATGAAATTATTAAACAAACACGTGCCAACATTGGAGAATGAATTATTTGTATCTTATGGTGGAAAAATGAACAGCACTGTTTGGAAAAATAAAACGATTACAGGTAAAATAGCATGTCATTTTGGGGACAATTTAGTCAGCGATTATAAAAATCCAACGGCTCATCAAATTAAAGCCGTGCATATCACCGACGTGAAAAAAACGCCATTCGAGACTACTATTTCTACCGTGAATCCACATATAGGTAATGTATTGAGAGCGACCAGATTGGCTTATCATTTAAATGGTCCATTATCCAAATTATTTATCGATTATGTGCTGCCATTTTCTATCATGACGTGTTTAAAAATTAAACAATTATGTTTGGAAAATCAATTAGAAACCGTCGTATTTTTAACCAGAGATGGGTATTGGTTTAAAGAAGTATACAATATATTATATCCAAAAGATAACACAAAATATGTCTATTTTAGTCGTTTGTTAGTATCTAACCACAAACATTTGGTAATCAACGAAATCAATACTATACCAGGAAAGAAATTTATCTTTGATTTGCAAGGTTCGGGGAGAACGTTTCAGAGTTTAAATCTATCGGATTGTTTTTATTTCATGTGTATTTTATCTCACGATAGCAAATTAACCCATTATTTATACAAACACGGAGAAAAAATTAATATTGTAAAGGAGGTGATTGAAGATGTGTTTATTGCACCCCATGGAAGTGCAAACAAATACAACAACAATGTCATTCAGCTTCTTGAGCCAGAACACGACACACAATTGTTTACACCATATATGCAAGGATTGCAATTATTCAAAAAGTATTGGACCATTCTTTCCAACTATTTCGATAATGCCAACACAAGCAATTATAATAAGTTAAACGAGATAATTAATCATTTTCATGATAACATGAATCAGTCCCATATTAAATCATGCATAAATTGTATTGTACCTCATGTGAATAACCACACAGGCCCTTATGTGAAGCATCCTTTGACCTTTTATTCTCAAATAGAGCAAGATAAATATTACGTCGAAAATATAATCAAATACAGGCCAAATAGAACATTTATAGAAATTGGAGGATATGACGGAATTACAGGCAGCAATACTTATTTCCTCGAGCAACAATTAAACTGGGATGGAATAGTGATTGAGTGTAATCCTATTTTGGCCGAGAAATGTAGGAAAAATCGCAAATGCTACGTTTGCGACAAGGCACTATATAAACACGACAACGAACAGGTGACTTTTACGATACCATGCGGGGGAGAAATTGCGGGGGGAAGAGAGCAACTTGGCGGGATAAAGAATGAATTAAAACCAGAAAGTTTAAATGCGTTTAAAAAATCTTACAATAAATCGCGCGACATAACGGTAAATACTATTAATATAAATACATTGTTGGAACAGCAGAAAATGTACACGATTGATTATGTATCCTTGGATGTAGAAGGGAGTGAATTATCGATATTACAAAGTTGGGATTTTCAAAAACACAAAATACTATTTTTAACGGTGGAACATGGCAATGTGATGCATTATCAACGAGCCATAAATACATTTTTAACACAAAACGGATTTACACTGCACCGAAATAATAAATGGGACGATGAATATGTATGGAACGATTCGGCGTGATGTGTATTTATTTTGCATTTTTGCGGTCTTCGCCCAATAAATTGTCCAATATTTTATTATAAGATTGTTCAAGAGAAAAATGCTTGCTTAATTCAAACCCAGCCAATCGAATACGGTTTATTTCATCTCTATTTTTTTCGTCCAATATATATTTTAATTTTTCATTGAAATTTTTTGAATTAACCAACATACAATTAAAAAAATCAATAAATCCTAATTGTTCCAATTCATATTTAGCAGAGTCGTCTCCAACTAATAATGAACCAGATGCAATTATTTCGATATTTTTTTTAAAAATATATTTATTTTTACCTGCACAACAAAAACAACATAAATAATTATTTAGTGTTTGTATGTATTTGTCGCCGACTATATTTGTTGTTTTAGATTTATAGCCTGGATGTGACATAATTTCAATTTTGTCAGATGTTTGAGATAGGTGGTGCACATATTGTCGGAATGGATAAAAATCACTAATTGCTCCCGATAATAATAATTTTTGTTTTGGATATTTATTAAATGGTAAATCAGTTGATATTTTTATCGACCACCCCAAAGACAATATTTTTTTATTTTTTAAATAAATATGTCTATTAATTTCATGTTGAGGTGCTTGAGTAATAATCAAATCCGCATTTTTAACATTACTAAGTACAATTGATGATTGATTGTGCATATCACACACCCAATATATTTTTTCCTTACATTTTATGTCGTTTAAATTATACAAATCAAAAAAAAATGCGACTATAATGTCAGAGGATGTAAATGGGATTTTTGTTAAATCATTTTTAGAATGAATTTTATATATTTTATAATTATCCTTGGTGAAAAAAAATAATAAATCTTTATAATATTGATCAACAAATGTATCTAAAAAGATAGGATATAACACGATTAAATTTGTCATTATTATTATACGTTTAATTAATAATTAAATTAAATACATATAATAAATAATGAAAAATGTATGTATTATGATTACGGGCCAAATGAGGACTTATGAAAAATGTTTTTCAAACATATTGAATAATGTGATAAAATGCAACCAAGATGAGTATCATTTCGATATTTATATCCAAACAGAATATTACGGATCAAATGGCGGAACGGCTAAAAATAAATTTACAAACACATCTCAAGATGTATCACAGTTTAAAGAAGAAATACAACAAGTATATGGCCATTATTTAAAAGAATTAATCATTGAAAACAAGGACCGTCCCATTACCTACCCAACTTATTTAAATAATTATGGACCCTGGTTGTGTTTATACAAAAACAAAATATTATTCGACCACATAAATCAACTAGAAAGTAAACCCACATATGATATGTTTATACGAATGCGTCCAGATATTCATTTGACAAATAGGCTGGATTTAAATTCATTGAATCTTACAGATAATATCATACATATAATTTCAGGAAAAAATACTCGAAATCATTCATGGTTGCACAATAGAGATTGGGACCATATAAATATATCTGATTTTACGGGAATGGAATTGTGGTGCGACTATTATAAATATTTGGAAATTAATCCTCCATTTATATTTGACCGCGAAATTAGATTTAATAATGTGGGGTACTGGGCAAAATCAGAGAATAAAGACAAATCAATTATAACCACGCAATTATTTTTCAAATTTATTGCTGAAAATAATTATACATTACGGTTTGATAGCGGTTCGTGTTTTTCCGTCCCCATTCGTTAAATTTCAACCTTTATTAATTCCACCATGTCGTTTATTGCAGTTTGTTCTAAAATAGTGTATGTGATATTATTAATGCCCGATTGCATGATGATGTTTTGTTTTTTATTTGCGTTAAACGTTTTAAATTGATTATATTGTAATATTCTATTTTTATTGTGATTTACGTCATTTCTATCATTTACGTCATCAAAGGTGATAAAATATTCGTCATTTCTTACCTTGCAAGTATGTAAGAATATAGATTCTTTCACAACCTTGAAAAATTCTGCCCGATTTTGGAGCGCCTTGTCTTCGGCCCCCCATCCCCATATATCATTGGGAAACCCATTGATGGTATGTATGGTATCGTTACGTATTTTAATAATGCCGCCCAATGTATCACACGGCGACGTCAATATTCCCAACACTTTTTTTTCATTTTCTATATCACGCGAATAGTATTCATTGATTGATTTTGCAGTAGGATTTAAATCTACGTCATGAGTAATGAAAAATTTAGTTTTATCCTTATATTCCTTAAATACCACGTTTAGCAATTTTCCACGATTGAACAATTTTCCTTTATTTTGCTCAACAACCACTATTTTGGTATTGGGTAAATGCTGTTTAAATAATGGCACGGTATTGGTTATAAAATAATCCAATTGGCGTTTTCTATTTCTATATGGTATTACGATAATATTGTCGTATTCGGTCATTTTATATTATATATTTTTTTTAATTATTATAAAAACGCAAATTGTCCAATTATTAAAGATGTCACCATGGGCTAACCCTTGAAGACATAGATTATGTTTGCGATAAAATAAAAGAATTTATAAATAGTTCAAAATAATTAAATCAATTATATAATAGAGCAATGGTCGACAACAACAGCAACAATAAAACCAAACCAACCGTGATTCCACTCCATATTTTTCAATGCTGGAAAACAAAACCATTGCCACCTGGAATGGCACACGCGATGCAGTCAATAAAAAACGCCAACCCCGAATTTACCCATCATCTATACGACGACGCGGAATGCAGACAATTCATCGCCAAGGAATGTCCTCCGTGCGTCTTGCAGGCATACGACCGTCTGATTCCTGGCGCGTACAAAGCCGACCTGTGGAGATTGTGTATTTTATACAAGCGGGGAGGTATTTACCTGGATATTAAGCTGTCGCCCATTCATTTCAAATTCATAGAACTAACGAGTCGCGAGCATTTCGTCAAGGACCGACTCCCCAACACCATTTACAACGCCTTTATGGTATGCAAGCCGAAAAACCCGTTTTTACTTTCCTGCATCAACCAAATTATACGAAACGTGCGTCGCCGATACTACGGCCCGAGCGCCTTGCATCCAACGGGACCAGGTTTGCTGGGCCTAGTGCGCACCGCGAAAAAATATGCGGTGCGCGAAGACATGATTCATGCGCCGCAAGGCGGACACATCAACTATAAAAACAAGGCTATTCTAAAAACAACGTATCCCGCATACAGCAAAGAACGAACCGTGGCTGGGCCGCGGTACGACGAATACTGGAAAACGCGGCGCGTATACAAATAAATAAATTAATATCCAAACATGCGCGCGAAAAATGATTTGACAACTGGTACTGGTTCCGATACAGGTGGTTGCATGCAGTTTTGCACCATTTCTGGGTCCACCGATTTCAGGAATTTGCTAGTTAGCGAATGGTCGTTGTTGTCGAGCCTCGACGCCCCGTCCCAGTAAAATAGAGACTCCAGCTCCGACGGTCGCGGCTCGAAATTTTCCACCAGGGCGACAAGGGTCGCTCTCGTAGACTCGTGTCCCTTTATCGAATCCACATGAATCAAATAAAATCGATGATACAAATTAGTCTGCGGCGAAACACAAACGTCAAAGAATTCGTAATGTGCCGATACGACTGCCTTTTCCAGCTCGGCCGTCTCGATGTTAAACGGAACTTCTTCGCAGAATTCTCTGCACCCCGCAAACAATGGCGTTTCGTCTGCTTCCACGCGCCCCCCGACAAAATGCGGCACTACGCGTGTGCCTCTTTTTTTGCCCGACCGCTTCCGTTTTTCCGTGCACACAATAAATCCTTGGTCTTTTACATACATGAGTAGGCTAACGCTGTGAATCAGAGGCGTCGCCGCATTTTTCTGGTCCACCGCGTCCTTGTTGCTCAAGGTAAAAGAGGAAGAAGTCATTCTGAAATATCCGAATATTTCTTGTTTTTATTTTTGTCCATTCATTCGGCGCATTCATTTTCATTTTTAGATTTTCATATGCTTTTGCAAAGAAGCCGCAAACCCTGGATTGATATTTATTTTTCGCTTGGTGCAAATATGTTCAATTATTTCGTCGTAGCTCCTGTCGGGATGACGCGCCCATAAGTGACGATTTATTCGCAGCTAGGACGACCAAAACGATTTCCAAAGCGGCGACACCGAGTCGTCCCCGTCAATGTTCAAAGAAAAGGGGCAGCTGTAATCGGGTTCGTCGGCCAGCGGTCCGCAGGGATTGCACGCGCCCTTGTCGCCAAACTCGAATCCTGGCACGACGCTGGGCAAATCCGCGTTGCGAATCTTTTTGTTGTTGCTGTTCCACACCATGCCTTTTTCGCCGTCGCACCGTATCGACATGTCGGGCTCCAATTCCTTGGCGAAATTATTGTCGGGGTTGTTGTTGTTTTCTTGTCTTTCATCGTCCATCAGGGTGACGCCGCCGAGCAGAAACTCGCCCTCTTTGGTGTTCCACGCAAGTAGCTGGCGCATGGCCGTCTCATTGTAGATTCGCATCACGTTCTTTAAAGCTTCGCCAGGCTCGACTTGCAAAAGCGTGCTGTGACTTATCGCATCCAAATATAGTTGCTGGGTTTCGTCGGACCACGGCCACTTGTCGTTTTTTATCAGGTATTCCACGTCTTTGGGCGACGCTTGTTTTTGCAGCTGTTGCATGTCAAACTGGTAGGAGTTGTCAAAGGTGGAGTTTTCGTATTCTTGGAATCGTTTCAACAGGTCAGGCGACCATGTATTTTCGGCATTGGTTCGAAAGGATTCGGTTCTAAATATTCCTTTTTTTAAGTGCCAACCTAACAAAAAAAGAAATAAAATCAATAATCCAGCCATCAGAATCTTATTTTTCATTATTTTCCTTTCTTTATTAATACATTTTGTTAGCATAGTTCGAAATAAATGAAACAATACGAAATCAAAAAAATGAAAAATAAATTGAATTCATAATATTCATAAACATCAACAATACCATCATGGCATCTTCTTTCGCTCCTCTTTACAAGATAAAAGACAATGGAAAGCTGTATGCTTGGACCATTGATGTATGCATAAAAACAGATTCCGACACGGCTTGCATTGACATTAGCTATGGCGAACATGGAGGAAAGCAAATTACGCACAGCAAAGAGGTGGAAGAAGGCAAGTGTAAAAGAACCTGCGTGGAGCAAGCAACACAAGAAGCGACCCGAAAGTGGCTCAACAAAAGAGACAAGGAGCTGTTTTGCGAATGGGAAAACTTGAAAAATCAAACAGTGGAAAAACATGAAGCCAAGGCCGACAAAACAAATGTTGTAGTAAGGCCCATGTTGGCCCAAAAAGCCGATTTAGACAAAGGTAAAAAGGGACGCGGCTACACGATTCCGTTTCCGCTCATGGTGCAGCGCAAGTACGACGGCATTCGCTGCATCGCGTATCGCAACGGAGACGGCAATGTAGTGCTCGAATCTCGCAAGGGCACACCCTTTAGCGGGTTCCATGCGTTAACAAAAGAGCTGGAACAGGTGTTTAATTTGTTTCCCAACACGGTGTATTTGGACGGCGAGTTGTTTACGGACCGAGTGGATTTCGAAACAATCTCGGGTCTCGTGCGAAAGAGCGAATCATCGTCTGCTAAATCTGTAAAAACAAATAAGGAAGGGAAAAATAAAAAGCTTACAGATAAGCAGCAGCAAGCTCAGCACGAAGACTGCGAAAACGCCGTAAAGAAAGGTTGGATTGATTTTCACGTGTACGACATGGTGGACGTTTCCGACTTGGAACAACCGTTTAGTCGGCGTTGTAGTCGGTTGCAATCCATCATCGATTGGCCGCGTCTCAAAAAATGCAAGCTGGTCGAAACACTCGTGGTAGACACGCCTGACCAGATTGGGCCGTTGCACGATCGGTTCGTGGCCGAGGGATTCGAGGGAATCATGCTGCGAGCAACAGACGGGCCGTACCAGGTAAACAAGCGCAGCAAGTATCTGCAAAAGTACAAGGAGTTCATGGACGACGAGTTCCGAATTGTCGGGTTTCACGAGGGATCGGGCAACGAAAAGGGGGCGGTGGTCTGGGATTGCGTCACCAAAGACGGGCAGCCGTTTGCGGTGCGGCCGCGGGGCACGTTTGACGCGCGAAAACTGCTGTTTCAAAACGCCGCGGCCTATATTGGCAAGTGGCTCACGGTGATTTTTCAAGAGTACAGTACCGACGGCATCCCGCGGTTTCCCGTTGGCAAAGGAATTCGCGTGGGCGGGATTTGATATTGTCCAAAGATGTGGTAATTGTCCGCATGTTTTTTAAGAAAAAGCTCGGCACGCGAGTCTTTCCTGCAAAGTTGGCTTGGATAATTATTCTTTTATTTTTGGTATCGACATAACAAATAATTAATCATTTGTTAGGTGGTATAAAAACATCCGATAAATAACCCTGCCGAATTTCATTCCAATCATCTTTCGCCAAACAGCAGCTTGGTCACGGGCGTTTTTACGCAAAACAAAATATGCAATAGCGTCCCGAGCAAAAATAGCCCAGAAAGCGTAAGCCAAAACGACCACACAAAATAACGGGCGATTAGCCACGCACCCAAAATGGTGAAAAGCACGTCTGCCACGGGAACATTGAAAATACGAAACGCGTGTATTCCCTGGTTGGGTTTGCCAAGCATGTTTTTATATTTGCATAAATGGATGGTTGTTGCCATTGTATTTATGAATTTGTTAGGTTGTTACTTTTTTATGTACGCATATTTTTCTTTTACATTTCATTCCATCGGCGCATCGCATTCCGTGCCCGCATGCTTGTTTTACTTCAACGGACCTGGATTTAGATTTAGACCTGGATTTAGACCTGGATTTAGATTTAGACCTGGATTTAGACTTGGCTTTTGGTCGAGGTTTTGGTTTAGTGGCGCATTTGCTGTCGCTAATACTCTTGAGCAGGTTTTTCTCCATGCTTTGCATGTAATGTTGCAAGTCGTCCTTGGTAATCAACTCGTCCATGTGTTTGTAGAGCTGTTTCTCCATCCCTTGCATATAATTTTTAAAATTCGTTTTAGAGGTCAACTCTTTCATGTGCTTGTCAATGTGCTTATAAAGCTGGTTTTCCACGCTCTGCATGTAATTGTGCAAGTCCTTTCTGGAAGTCAAGTCGTCCATGTGGTTATTGAGCTGCTTTGCCATGCTCTGCATGTAGTTGTGAATGTCTCCTTTGGTAACAGCACCTTGCATTTCGGCATCGTTTTGGATATCGCGTATTTGCATGGCCGTCGTGTATTTATTTGAACTGGATTTTGACTTGGACCTTGTTTTAGATTTCAAAGGAGACGGCGCCCGACGAGTGAAATAACTCGCAAACGTTCGCCTTTTGTCTTTTTTCGTTGCCATTTATTATTATTATTATTTTATTTTTTTTTATTTTGTTAGGTCAAAGAAAGCAGCAGCGGCATGGTGAAAATAAGCGATGCCATCTTATACGTGTATGCGTACTCGTGGACGCCTGGCTTCTGCTATAACCAGAACTACCCTGGATGTCTGGCCCCGCAGGAATACTGGAAGACCAATTTCACCATCCATGGATTGTGGCCGCAGTACTCCGACTCATCGTATAGCGAAGACGGCTACCCGTCTTATTGCAGCAGCGAAGCCTTTGACTCTAATATTATTAACGAGATTGGCTACAACACCATGATGGAAAAATGGCCCAACGTGCAGAGCGTTCCAGAGGACGCAGATTACGATTCGTTTTGGGACCACGAGTGGTCGAAACACGGCACCTGCAGCGAATTGTCCCAGCTGGATTATTTCGACGCCGCCTTGAATTTGACCGAATACGATGCAACCCCCGACGTGCTGCAGCAGGCCATTGGGCAAAACATGAGCGCCGATAGTTTGCGGGATGCCATGGACAACGGAGTCGCCAACTCGGCCGTGCTGCAATGCGACGATTCATATATACTTACAGGCGCGTATACCTGCTGGGAACAGCAAGACGGCTTTCCCACGGTCCAGGTGGCGTGTCCCGACAAAGTGGTGAAAGAAGATACGTGCTACAACGACATGATTGCGATTCTCGCATTGTAAAAAATAAATAAATAATAAATAAAATAAACCGCATAGTATAATAATTATCATCATGTACACGTTGACGGTCGAGCCATATTACGATACCTATACCCAATGCTACCAAAGCATCATTAGCATCAATGTGCTGCCCCAGGGCCCGCTGCGCGCATTGGTGCGCCGCATCAAGTTTAATAAACTGGGGCCCAATTACGACCGAGCCAGCTGCGTCCCCGTGCGAAAATGCGGCCTGGCGCTCATCAATACAAACGCCATGTGCTGTGCGAATAAAAAAGGATACGGTTGGATGTCGCCAAACGAAATACCAGACTTGTTTGGGTTTCTAACGGCCAACGGATATGTGATTGACAGCTCTGTTACCAACATGATGAGCCTCGGCGACATTAAAATGGACAACAACCGCAAAATCCTGTGCTTTCTCTCGTACAAGAAACCATAGAGCGAAAAAATAGTCACTTAAGGGTGCATAAATAATTGCACGTTTGCGACTGAGTGGCAAAGCGGCGTTTTGCTCGTCTCGTGGCAATACTGCTGCCACCCACTCCGCTTCCTGGCGTATACGTATTATTCACGTCTTGGTAAGTATTGCAGCCGCTGCCCCCACCAGGAACAAATTTAGTGCTGCGTCTCGCTCCCACGCCGTTGTTTTTCTTGTATAAAAAGCCAGGAAAGCCGATGGATTTCCCAAACCAAAACTGGCCGTACGAGTTGCTGCTGGTTCTGAGCGAAACTCGTTGCGTAGATGAGTCGGCGGACGACGGCGTGTTGCCGCTCGTTACACCAAATGTATAGTCGCTCATTTACTATAACAACGTTATTTTATTTTATTTTATTTAGAAAAGAATGCCACCAACCTAACAAACAAAAGAATTAAAATGAAAAAATAAAATAAAAGAGTAAATAAAATCAAAAATGGCCAACACGTCGGATTTCATGTTTGATAAAATAACCAGAATCGGCAACGATTGTTGCTCCATCGACCAGACCATGATTGAGAACGTGGATGCGTGCAACTACATGACGCAGAATTATTTCAATACAGAGTGCACCATGAAGAACGCCAAGGCCCTGGCCACCTCGCAGCCAGGCGTCAACTATAGCGGAAGTTTCGGCATGGGTATCGGCGGCTGCAACGTGGACAATTCGTCTCGGCTGCTGCTGGGCGGCGTGCAGACCAACCCCAAGTGCCGCATCGACCTGTTTGCCCGTCCTTTTGCCACGGTGCCGTACATGGGCCGCGGGTCCGTCAACCCCGACGTCGAGTCCAACATGATGCAGGGCGAGCAAAACACGAGCCGCCGCTCCATCACGCACCAGACGGAAAAGAGCCACTTGAAGTACCACAACACGCCGTTGATTCCCACGAAAAAGGCCACGGTGCAAAACCCCGAGAATTTAGTAGAGGGAATCGCCCACGACGGCTGGGTGCGCGGCGGCATCTCGTCGCGAGAACTGACCCGCGACATGAACTACTCGTCCAACCACACGGCAAACCAGTACCCGTAATTTTCATATTTTTTTATTTTTATTTTTTATATTTTATTGCTTATTTATCGCGCTATTGCTATTTGTATTGAATATTGGTTTGTTCTCTTCAAGTCACTTTTTTTCGTTTTTCTTTGTTTTCGACCGAACCCTCGGCGTCCACGGAGTAACAAACATTTCGCCACGGGACGAAACCTGGGAAACCTGGGAAACCTGGGAAACCTGGGAAACCTGGGAAACCTGGGAAACCTGGGAAACCTGGGAAACCTGGGAAACCTGGGAAACCTGGGAAACCTGGGAAACCTGGGAAACCTGGGAAATTAATAATACCCGTCTTCCTCGAATTCGTTGTTGTAGTCGCCGTCTTCTTCCTGTCCGTCTGCGCGGGCCATGGTTTCCGATTCTTTTTCCTCGAAATTGTCTTCCTGCTCCTGCAGCTCGTCGCGCACCTCTCTGGTCTTGTCGTAAAACGCGGCATCGTAGGTTTTCAGCCCCGCGTAATTCTTGGCGTTGTACTCGCCGATGCCTAGCTTGCGGTCGTCCTGGTACGCGATTCGCTCGTCGCGGCTCATCTTCTCCAGACGCTTGCGAAACCTGTTTTTCTCGTTTTCCTTGTGCTTGAAAACCACGTCCATGATGTTTTGGTACGCCTTGTTGGCCACGTCGACTTCCGCGGTCTTGTTTAAATAAGACAGCGAAAAATCCAAGAGCGCTACCTTGGCATCCGAGACTTGCTGCATGATTTCACTGTCTTCGTCCGCGTCGCCCACCTCTTCCATTTCTTTCAGCATGCGTTTTGCGGTGGCGTCGTAAATGTCAAAAATGGACGCAATGTAGTACTCAAACAGGGCCAAATACACCATAAACAGGTATCGCACGGACTCCTTGTCAGTTGGCTGGAAATAGGTCGTGTCGGCGAGCCTTATAAATACGTCGGTTTTTTCCATGATTTTTTCAAAGTATGGAGCAACGGCTTTCGCGTCAATGGACGATTTGATGTACGCCGACGCGTTGGCATAGAGCGCCTTGGAGAAACCGTCTAATTTTTCAATGTGGCCCTCGGAAAAGTCAAACCAACTGCTGTTTTTATTCTTGCCGCGCAGCTTGTCTCCCAGTCCCTTTCCAGACAACTCGGCCGTCATTCGCTTGTTTTTAAAGAGCGCGGGAAACACGCGGCCAATCAGCGCCACGTAATTTTTCAAAAAAGTCATGGTGGCATACGCATTGTTGACATCAATGTCGTCGCCGACATTTTCTTCTTTTTCGTCTTCTTTTTCGTCTTCTTTTTCCTTTGTTACAGGCTCTTGCTCTTGCTTCTGAGGTTCAATTTTTTTAAATATTTTCTCTAGTTGAGCCTGCTTGGGCCGTCTCATGCTTTTCATTTTGGTTGCCGTGAATTGCTTTAGTGTAATTAAAATGTCGTCATTACCGTCTTGGTCTGCACCTTTTTTCTTATACAAGGCCTGCAAAAGTTCCGATAAATGTTCAAAATGTGCGTGGTTGTTTTCCTCCACGTCTTCGTTTAGTTCTTTAATGAGCTGAATCACTGGCAGCTTTACGTCGGCAAATACGGGCGGCCCTTTTAATGTTAAACGGGAATATTTCACGTAATCTTGCATGAATTGCTGGTGCAGCGACAGGTCCTTGTTATCCGTGAGCGAAAGTACGTCCAAGCCAGACAAAAAACGCAGCCCTTCTTCCATGACCACGTCGTTTAATTTATGCGACAAAACGGGATAAGGAATTTCCGTGTCCACATTGGATAAAAAACTCCGCGTGACTGAGCGCACCGACAGTAGCTGTTTCTCGATTTTATTTATTAGCATGTTGTATCGCTGAATTAGGTTTTCGTTGGGACTGTTTTCGTTGAAAAACTCCAGGGCCGAACCGAATTGTGTTTGGTCGAGCGCTGTGTTTGTAATTTGTTCTACGCAGCACGAATTCATTTGGTTGTACACTTTAATGTTTAAAAGCAGCGAGTCCTTGTACTTGTCGGTGTTTAAAATCTCCTGGATGGTTCGCTGGATGCAAAAGGATAGGAAAATCATTTTACCGAATAAAAATGGCGTATTAATGTGCTTTTTACCTTCGGTTCCCTTGGCTCCTTCGGTTCCCTTGGCTCCTTCGGTTCCCTTGGCTCCTTCGGTTCCCTTGTTTTCTTCGGTCCCAGTCCGTTGCAACTCTGAACATGCCCGAATATCAAACAAATCCTGGGGATGCTGCGGGGGCAGAAACTGCGTCCACTGGGTCTGCGAAAACACGGTTTTCGTCTTTTCCACGTACCGCAGTGACAGTTCCTGGACAATCGACTGCTTCAATCGGGTCGCCATGGGCTCCTTCATCGCGTCACCGCGCTTTAGATTCACGAGCGCCGCGATGCTCTTGTGTTTGTTGCTCGACTCCATGACCTTTTTCATGTAAATGGCGGGCCAAACCTTTCGCTGCTTTTTCAGCGTCCTAAAAATATGCACCAGGCGGCGCGCCACGTATTGCGTCAGCAATTCCGTCGTGTCTTCGTCCCCCCCCTTTTCTTTTTCATCCTCTTTGTCCCCCTTTTCCTCGGCTCTTTTTTGCATGATTTGCTTTTTCGACAAAAACAGCTCCACCATATAAATGTAAATAATTAATAGATAGGTGGTCTCTTGGATGGCCATGTAATCGTTTCGACTGTACGGTTCCTTGGGCTTTTTCACCAAGTACTGCTCGTACGCATCGCCCAATTTTTCCGCCAGTTCGGTGGTTAGCAAATCAAATGTTTCCATGACGGGAACGGAAAAGGCGATGCGAAACGTCTGGTCATTCAGCAAATCCAGCATCTTGTTGCCCGTGACCAACTGGCTGTCATCCGTTTTATTTGCGCCACGGGCAATCGAATCGGCCAAGGTGGCCTCGTCTTCCTCCAACGTGGTTTCGTCGTTGCCGTCAATGTGCTCGTCTTCGTTTTCAAAATCGTTGAATAAAATATCCTCCACCATGTTTTCGTCCTCTTCTTTCGCTCCCACGCTTTGCTTGGCATCCTCCTTTTCCAAGACGGCGCCCGTGTGCACCTTGAACCCGCTGTCGTCAAACACCTCGGTATTCACCAGGCCGATGCCCTCGATAAACACCCCCGTGTGCTTGTCGAAAATGCCGTCGTCGGTCTGCTCCCCGATTTCCTGGATTAGATTGGCCCGCACCACGTCATAGTCGCGGGGATTGCGAATGACCGCCGTCGCCAGCAGATACAAAAACCGCGGCACCAGTTTCACGTGTGTCTGCACGCAATAATACCACCATTCGTTTTGCTTTTCCTCTGCATATACCGTGCTGTCTTCTGCTGGGTCGCCCAGATACACGTACTTTTGACTTTCCACCAAGTTAATAATGAGCCGCCGCTTGCGGCTCTCGTCCTTGTCGCGAAGCACCAAATCCACCATCTCCTGGTTGGGCGACACGGGAAGGTCGGAAAGAATGGCCGTTTTTCCCAGACGGTACTGGGCGTTGTTGTTTACCAGCTTTTCCGCGTTTCGAATGTGCTGGAGCACGGGATAGATGTGCGCACTATAGGCTGCCTCTGTATTAATGGAATGGTCGAGCTCTTCTTTGGACAAAAAATAGGCGTCGTCGAAATAATGGTAAAACTGCTTAAACAAGTCCGTCGAGATTTTATTTGTCGCCATTTCCTCCGAGACGCACTCGTCCTTGTCATTGTTCAGGGAGGTGCTGAAACACATGTCTTGCAGCACGCACAACACGTCCTCGGAGTTTCGCACATTCATCTTCATGATGGACTGGATAAGCGGGTCGGCGTGCCACTGTTTTTCCCCCTCGGATTTCGCGAAATACTCTTTTGCTTCATCCCCTTCGCCCACAATCGCATACCGCTTCTCTAAGCTTGCGGAACTTGTCAAAGGTACGGACCCAATCGTTAGCCCTGGTTTCAACACTTCTTTTAGTTTCCACATGACGGCCTCGACCGCATTCACCACGTAGGACAAAGTCATGGCTCGCTCGGCAAACTGTTTGGCCCGCTCCGCGATTGCCTTGCATTCCTCGGAATGCGTTTCGCAGTACTCAATCTGGGAAATTAAATTCGACAAATCCGCGCGCACGGGAATGTACATGCGCCGTCCGTTGGCCTCTTCCTGGTCCAGCAAATGGTCAATCCACGAGGTGTAGTCGCTTTTCACGCGCAAAATCACCGACCCCGTCCGCATCGTGGTCAGCAGACGGTACGCGTGCACGTTTCCGTCAATGTGGATGATGTATTTGTACGTGCTCTGCTCGCTCATAGGCATGCGGGCCACGGGTTTCAAAAAGGTGTTCATGTAGGCAAGCCCGACCTTGGGATCGTAGCGGATGGCTTCCGAGTCAATCGTGTCGGGTTTGTTGGACACGATTCCCACATCTAACATGGCCGAATATTTCGGGTCCAGACCCATTTTCGCCAGCTTGATGCGCATGTTGGTGTTTTCCGACACGCCGCAGCCTGTGGGTCCGCCGCGAAACACGGCCTTGCTCTTTTTCTTGGCCCAATCGAGTTCGTATTTCGGGTCGGGGTGCGCGTCTTTCAGCACATAGTCCACGTCGTCGTAGTTGGGAATGGGAATGTCCCAGTAACCTTCTTCGCCCGAAATACTGAGCACGGGAATGAATTTCTCGATGCGATAGGCCGCAGGCATCTGCACGTTGCGATTCAGTTTCCACGGGATAAGCCCGTTTTTTCGCAACAGCACCGCGTCTGTCAGATTAAGAATGTACACGCCATCGGGCGCACGAATCTTTTGAAAAAGCGCATTGTACTCTTCCGACGTGCCCGACGCCGCCGCATACGGCTTGACCACGCACTGCATGATGCGCATCTTTTTCAGACGGTCCTTGTCGTCCAGGAGCGCCCCGTTGATTTTCGCGTCTTGTTTCTTTCGCACGTCGGCCATGACTATATCTTTGAAAAACTGCGACATTTCGCGCGTTTCCAGTTTCACCATTTTTTGTTCGTCGCCATTCACACACAGCATGTAGCACGAGTGGTTTAAAAAATTCATGATATACGAAAGGGTCTGGTACAGGGCTTCTTCGGACATTTCCCAGGGCCCGTCATCCAAATTCAGGGGAAGTAAATAGTCGTCTAATAGCCGAGGGCGAGGCTTGGAATGATTTATTTTCGCCAGACACGCCGAGCCGACGGCAAAGGCATCCTCAAAGGTCCGCACGATTTCCATTTTATACTGTGCTTTCTTATTTTATATTATGTTTTTATCTTTTTCTTTCCATGTGTTTTTTGCGAAAGATAAGAAAAAAATAAAAAAGATAAAATTACAAGGTCTTTTTGTTTCGATGGATTAGCGGATCCATTTCTGTTTCCAAGTTGGTAAAATCATCCCGAGGGTTTTCATTCATGATGGCGATTGGTGCATTGTCTGCTTTGTTAGGCGCCGAGCTAACAAACGGATGGTCTCGAACTGATTGTTTGAGTTCTTTCACTGATACTTTGCAGTTACGTATGTTGTGCCCAATTATACACATATAGACGAAAAATAAGGAGTCAATTTCTTCTGGATATTTGGCCGTCATTTCATTTAGCCAATTATATACATAAATCATTTCTTCTCTACCTTTTTTTTCGTGACGAGTCAGAGTTTCTTTGTTGCGGCTTAAAAAATCCCCCATTTTTTGTATCACATCTTTTTTATAAATATAACAGAATAAATAATCATTCAAGCGTTTTTCACGACTGTAATCAATAGGTGTATCGAAGCTATAATACCATTGAGTTAATTTATACAAATGGTCTCTTTTTGGAAAAGCACTAAGAGATTCGCAATAATCACGCGAATTTCTTAAAGGCAGTGTTTCCAACACGACCTTGTCTTTGGTAACCAATCGAATGCATCAATCGGTGCTTGAATAATTGCCCATGTTCTTTTATTATTGTTAAAAATTGGTTTTAACACGTTTTTTGCGAAAGATAAAAAAAGATATGAAAGAGTTATTTCATATATTATTTAATACAATGAACGACATTAAAAACAACTATTCATCGTGCGGCAGAGTAATCAAGGCATACACAAGTATCACCACCAAGTTGTACAATGGTATTCCGCCAAATACCTTTAATCAAATCATCATTGAATTTCAAGATATGCAGCTAACCTTGGGTGCCGCTGCAGAGCGGTCTTGCAATACCAAGTCGTGGTTTACCGAGTTTGATTGTCAACAATTAGTCGGATACGAGATTCATGATATTTATAATTTCGGGGATGCAACAAATGACACAGAAGAGGACACAACCACGGTTTATACTATTCATGCAGGCAAAAATGCTGAAAAAATGCCATTAACCTTGCACAATTATGCTTATGGTGGATATTACAACGGATGGCTGGAGATTTCTTGGAATAAGTTGTAAAACGGTTTAAAAGCAACGCACATGATTATACAACAATGTCGGATTCATTTGCTACGTGCGGAAAAGTCATTGGAGTATCCTTTTGTTCGTTTGATTGTTACAAAAATTCACGTATTAATACCATCATTATTGCATTTGAACACAACGAGCTCACCCTATACGTTGAAGGATATTGCTGCTCTTCATCTTGGATTGAAACATACAACGACCAGGATTTTCAAACGTTGGTGGGTCGGTCTATTTCCAGCATGGAAAGAATGTCTGAAATTGACATGCCCCCATCCAACGTTCAAGAGGAAGACATTAACGAGCTTTGGGTGTTTCATTTAGACAACGGCGAAACGTTTGAATTTCTCCATCGCAACTCGTCCAATGGCTACTATCGTGGAACCCTCACGAAAACATGGACGAGGTACAACGCCCCTGGTTGCGCAAAAACCGAGATTGTGATTGTGGTGGGGCTGCCAGGTGCGGGAAAAACCACCTATATTAACAATTGCACGCGTAATCGAAAAAATACAAGCGTGTACGACGAGGTGTTGTCAAACCCAAACGCGGGCGAACAAATTCAAGCAGAACTCGACGAGGGAAAAGTGTGTGCGATTTACCTCACGGATGCGAGGTTTGTGGATGCAATGGCGTACAAACGATGGATTACCAACAATCGCTTGTCTACCGACATGATTAAAACAATTGCGTTTGAAAATAATGCAGAAGTGTGTCAAAAAAATAATATACATAGAAACGATGCACATGTGAAACTAAAGGCAAACGATATTGAGCGTTTGTCTGCGATTTATAATCCAAACCATACCATGTATTTTTCTGTGACCGTCGAGTCAGTGGTAGATGCGACCGTCAGACCTTTGGGCATGACTGGGTACTGGTCTGCAAGTAGCACGTATGCATCTGCATTTTAAAATTATTGTGTTTTTATCGCCACGCTTCGCCAAGCTCGAGCTCTAGCGAATTCAAATATCCAAAGCGATCTGCTTCCGCTACTAATTCGACAGTAGGTATATGGCTAGTGTCTCGTTTAGAATCACGGGGGTCATAGCCAAACTCATTTCGTACAACATATTTTCTTACTTTAGTGCTAATTTTAAGAGCGGTTTTAAGTGTATTGGCACACTCGCCTTTACAAACCGAAATGGCTCGTCCATAGTCGTCGTCATCATCTTCACACTTATTTTCTTCTTCTTCTCTATCGAAAATTGTAAATATTTCCTTGGTAGGCTTGTCGCAGATGATACAAGTACGTTGCATTGTTTTTTTGTTAGTATATTGATGAACTAGCATTATTATTCATTTTTTGCATTTGAACCATTTAATAAAAAAAACAATTATATGATTTGAATAATGTATTTTTGTTTATTTGTTTGTTTGTTAGATTACAGCATGGTATCTGTCGTGAATTCCAGCTCTAAATCGGGATTAAATTGCCGTACCAATTTGGGGATTGGCAGTATTCGCACCCCTTGACGGGCCAGCTGTCTCTTGCTCAGTTCCCCCGAAATCTGTTTAATCAGTTTGTATATCTGCGTATGCCGATTCCAAATATCTCGGTCGCCGTTGGTGTTTTTGTTCAGCATGTTTATGTTGTCGTTCAGCATGTTTATGTTGTCGTTCAGCGCATCCACCGCGTAATAATACATTTCGGGGTTGGAAGGAAGCAAGGTTGCGTCGTGATAGCCAAAGACGCACGCATACTGTAAATTCGTCTTGGTGTTGGTAATTTCGTCGTAAAGTGTTTGCACCGTGTTGTCGCGGTACTGCTTATTTCCCTGTCCCAATTCAAACCAATGCGTCATAATATTGTTGAATGCCATCTTGCTATTATTATTATTATTATTATGTATTTGTATATGGTATTATAATTTCATTTTTATTTTTAAATTAAAATAAAATAAAAAGGGTCTTTTTTCAAAAAAGATAATGGTTTAACCCATGTTTCCGCCGTGGGTAGCCGAGTAGCCGTACTTTTGGGTCTGTGTCGTTCTGTTGGGAATGCACATATTGCCGTACTGAGTGTTGACGGCGCCCGTCAGACTGGGGTTGCTGGTCATAAACCAACCAATCTTGGGCGCAAGGCCCGCCTTTTTGTTTCCGCCGCAGTTCCACCGGTTAACAATAGATGCTTGATGTCTCGCTGCTTTGCCTCCGCTCATGTAGACCATTTTTTCTTATATTATTGTCCCTAAATATTTTATTTTTACAGGTGGATACCAAATTTGGGAGCAAAAAACGTGACCAATTGATTCAGCATGGTGGCGCTCAATAAAAAGATCCCCGCGTTGAACGCGATTTTGCGGTCCAGTTCCGTGAATTCAATCTGCCGAAAATTATTGAACCGAATAATGAGAAAAAGCGAAATATAAATCTTTAAATAATATTGCAAATCTTCTATATATCTCGGAGCGGCCGCCGACAATCCCATGACCACGGCGAAATAAAGAATATACAAAACAATGCTCAAATAATCAAATGCCTTGATTTGAAATTTAGTAATGTTCATTGTTTTCCGTTGGATTTAATATATACCTATATTTGGTTGAATAAATGTACCATTGCTTTTTCCTTTTTCCTCTTTAAATTTGCAAAAAATATGGGCGTGAAACATGAAGGAGCGAATCATTCAGTTTAAAAAGGGACCATTTCCCAAAAAATACACGGTGCGTGTCCAAGACAAGAAAACACGCAAGGTCAGAAAATTGCATTTCGGAGACAAAAGGTACCCACAATACAAAGACAAGACACCCCTGAAATTATACCAAAGCAAAAATCACGGAGAAAAAAAACGAAGACAGCGATATTATTCGAGACATTCGGGGACTAAAAATAAACGACAAGCCATCGCAAAAGAATTGAAAAAAAGCAAGGGTCGTTACACACCCAAACTACTGAGCCATAAATATCTTTGGTAAGCTTAAGCTATCCATCCGTCCTTGGGTAAGCTATCCATCCGTCCTTGGGTAAGCTATCCATCCGTCCTTGGGTAAGCTATCCATCCGTCCTTGGGTAAGCTATCCATCCGTCCTTGGGTAAAAACGCGTAAAATGTATTGAAAAGAAACCCCTTGTTATACCAAGAACTAAAATGTCGACATCCGCTACTTCGTACCCTGCGTACCAGCCCAAGACGTTGGCCAATGGCATGCCCAACCCCAAATACGTGGACCTGACGGCCGAGGTGGATCCCCCGATTGACGGCCAGGCCTTTTCCGTGTGGACGTTTATCAGTCCCGAAAAGATTCTCAAGGACAAGCACCTGTTTCAATTCGAGTCTTTTGTGAAAAAGTGGGAGTTTTCCAAGAAGATGCAGGCGTATACCCAGTTTATCAATTTCATTTCGTTCAAGTACAGCCTGTCGGCCGAGGATTTAAACAATGATTTTGCGGATTTTCTTCGCGAAGAGGGCGCCAAGCTGAATTCAGGGTCGACCATTGAGGACGACTACAAGAGTTTCATGGAAAAGCACGAGGACCGCATCAACAAGGACTTTGACACCAAGCACAATTTCCAGACGTCGATGCGCGCGGTGAAAAACAGCGGCAACTATGCCACCCAGAAAGAGGCAGAGGAACGTGCCAAGTTGATTCGTGAGACGTTTCCCTCTCACACCACGCGGGTCGGTCCTGTGGGCCAGTTTGGCATGTGGGATCCTACCTGGAAGCCAGGGGACAAGGTGGATTACATGGACAACGAGCTAAACCAGCTGGTGCACGAGAAGGAGAAAAACGCGGCGATTTCCAAGGCGTCGTTTGACAACCGTATCCGCGAGAGCAAGGAGACGGCCATCCAGGAGAACATTAAAAAGGCCGAGGCATCTGGCAACGTGCTGACGCAAAACATTGACGAGCAGGGCGAGCTGTATTCCGTGTCGACGCAGGAGACGGAGCTGCGTCAGATGGGCGACGCAGTTACTACGGAAGATGTGCGCAACGTTCTGTTTGAGGGCGACAATATTGTGATGGACAAGAACGGCGACAAGGGGCAGAGCCAGCTGCTGAGCGGCCCGCTCGCGACCATGAAGGAAACCGAGGACGAGACCAAGTAAGTATTTTTAAAAAGTGAAAAGTGAATGAAAAATAATAAAATGGCAAAATCTATTTAATTATTCGCGCTCGTATGCATATGTTTTTTTATACACGTTTAGTATTTTAATGTCATTTGGCAACGCCTTTACAATTTCATCATGATATTTTGTTTTATAAGTGTCTTTTACCCACGCGTCGTTTTCATACAACATTTTTTTATTGTGACAGTCCTGAATCGTATTTTTCTTGTATATTGTCCATTTTTTCCCTTTTGTGTCATCGTCATCGTCCGAATCTTCTTCAGGATTATCATATATCCAATGAGCTTCTGGTCGAGTTTCACTTATTGCTTCTTTTTTTTGAACATTGTTTTCATCCAAATAACACACAACAATGCACGATTGTGTATAATAATCGCACCCCATTTCAATTGTTTTGTGTTTTGTTAGATGCCGAAATTTTATTTCATTTTTTATTTTACACCTTTGCACATTTCACAAGTTTACGAAACGCCGAATTCCATAGAAAATTATTTTAGTATGATGAAATCCAGATTGAATAAGTTAGATGGATTGACTCATGCAGAATTAAAGCAAAATATAGAAAGGGTAATAAAAGGAATACCAATGAATAAATATAAAAATATAATTAAGGGAACTTATAACAGAACCGAAAAATATATAAAAAAGCCATCAAATAGAACAAGGAAGAAAAAGAACTATTTATAAAATCGGCGTTTCGTAAACTTGTGAAATGTGCAAAGGTGTAAAAACGAGTTAAAGATAATCCCCATACATATATAGTGATTAAGAAAATGAACGACAACCTTGTTTCTGTTACCGCTACGCTTACTGCCGCCACGCCTGTCTCAACTGTAGCAACAACAGAAAGAAGCGACACAGACGACATGCGCGTGGTAAAGCGGAACGGAAAGATGGAAGAGGTGGCCTTTGACAAAATTCTGCAGCGCATCAAGAAAATCGGACACGAATGCGACATTAAAACGAGCATTAATTACTCGGCCCTGTCCATCAAGGTCATTGACCAGCTGTACGACTGCATTCCCACGTCCAAGCTGGACGAGCTCATGGCGGAGCAGTGCGCGTCCATGTCTGCCACGCACCCCGACTATGCCGTCTTGGCCGCGCGCATCACTATTTCCAACCACCACAAGAATACGCTGCCTTCTTTTTTCAAGACCATGTCCAAGCTGTTTCACACCAAGGACAAGTTCGACGCCACCAAGCCCGCGCCCATTATTTCTGCGGCTTTATGGGAAACGGTCAAGAAATATAAAAAGGAGCTGGAAGCGTGCATCGACTATTCCCGCGACTATCTGATGGATTATTTCGGGTTCAAGACGATGGAAAAGAGCTACCTGTTTAAAATTGATGGAACCGTAGTGGAGCGCCCGCAACACATGTGGATGCGCGTCTCGATTGGTATCCACGGCGACGACCTGGATCGCGTCAAAGAGACCTATTATTACCTGTCCAACAAGTATTTCACCCATGCTACCCCGACGCTGTTTAACGCGGGCACGAGCAATCCCCAATTAAGTTCGTGTTTTCTGGTGACGATGGAGGAGGACAGCATCGACGGCATCTACGATACGCTGAAAGACTGCGCGAAAATCTCCAAGTACTCGGGGGGAATCGGCCTGTCGATTAGCAACATTCGGTCCAACGGGTCTTTAATCAAGGGCAACAACGGTTCGTCCAACGGCATCGTGCCCATGCTGCGGGTTTTCAACGAAACCGCGAGGTACGTGAACCAGGGCAACCGCCGACCTGGATCGATTGCCATTTATTTGGAGCCGTGGCACGCCGACGTGTTTGAGTTTCTAGACATGAAGAAAAACCAGGGCGACGAAAACGCCAAGGCGCGCGACCTGTTTTACGCCCTGTGGATTTCGGATCTATTTATGGAGCGCGTGGTGGCGGACGAGTCGTGGTCGTTATTTTGCCCCAACGACTGCCCTGGGCTGGTGGAGACGCACAGCGATGCCTTTCGTGCCTTGTACCTGCAATACGAAAAGGAGGGCCGCGCTAAGCGCACCGTGGAAGCGCGCGTCTTGTGGCTAAAGATGCTCGAGTCGCAGATGGAGACGGGCACGCCTTATTTTCTGTACAAGGACGCGTGCAACGCCAAGTCCAACCAGCAAAATTTGGGCACGATTCGCTCGTCGAACCTGTGCTGCGAGATTGTCGAGTATTCCGACAAGAACGAAACGGCCGTGTGCAACCTGGCGTCCATTGCATTGCCCGCGTTTGTTGACGCAAAAACAAAAGAGTTTGACTACGAGGGGCTGCACAAAATGGTGAAAATAATCACGCTGAATCTGAACCGCATCATTGACGTGAATTTTTACCCGACAGAAAAAACCAGACGCAGCAACATGCGCCACCGCCCGATTGGCATTGGCGTGCAAGGTCTAGCAGATGCGTTTATTTTAATGGACATTGCGTTTCATAGCGAGGCCGCGGCCGCAGTAAATCGCCTGATTTTCGAAACCATGTACCACGCGGCGTCGGAAAAGAGCTGCGAGATGGCTTTGACTGACGGTGCATACGAGACGTTTGCAGGTTCGCCCGCATCAAAGGGACAGTTGCAGTTTGACCTGTGGACTCGTGGCGCCACCCTATGCTCAAACCGTTATGACTGGACCGTTCTGAAAAACAACATTGTGAAACATGGACTAAGAAATTCGTTGCTGATTGCGCCCATGCCGACGGCCTCTACTTCCCAGCTGCTTGGCTACAACGAATGTTTCGAGCCGTTTACCAGCAACATTTATGTTCGCCGAACCTTGGCGGGGGAGTTTGTCATGGTCAACAAGTATCTGATTCGCGATCTGATTGAGCTGGGCGTGTGGGACGAAAAGATTAAAAACAGCATCATTGAGAACCGCGGCTCCATCCAGCATTTAACAGAGTTGCCAGAGCATGTGCGAAACAAGTACAAGATTGTCTGGGAGATTCCGAGCAAGCACATTATCGACATGGCGGCGGACCGCGGGGCGTTTATTTGCCAGAGCCAGAGCATGAATCTTTGGCTAAAAGACCCCACGTTTCGCACACTGGGCTCGATGCATATTTACGCGTGGAAAAAGGGGCTAAAGACGGGCATTTATTATCTGAGACGCAAGGCGGCGCACTCGGCCCAGCAATTCACGATTGAACCAGATGCGGCTACAAATATAAATGGAAGTGCACAAGCGAAAGAGCAGGAGCAAAATGAAGAGGTTTGCGAAATGTGCTCGGCATAACTAAAAAAAATAAAAAAACCAACAAAAATAAAAAAAATGAATTAGAATTTGCAACAGGAACTAATCACTAGAAATATTTGGAATCATGACGACGACGATGCCTGCCACTGCTCCCGCTCCCCAGTACGAGGCGTTTACTAAGGCAATGAGCCAGACGGGATACGACAGGTTCATGTATTTGACGTTGTTTGTGGATTCCGACGATGCCGAGCTGGCGCGTTTGTACAAGGAAAGAGTGGAGCAGCATAACCAAAAGATTATCGACGACCCCATCTATGCAGACGCTGGATTTGACCTGATGAAGCCAATGAACTCATCGCGTTTTCCAGGAGATGCTATGCAAATGAGGATTAATTTTGGTGTCAAGTGCTCGGCTGGCATGGAATACATTGGCGACTATGTGCGAAACGGGGTTCGCATCGTGAATTATTCCACGGGATACTACATGTATCCGCGGTCTAGTTTGTCCAAGACTTCGCTGAGACTCGCCAATAGCGTGGGAATCATTGACGCAGGATATCGTGGCAATTTGACTGGCCTGTTTGATGTAACTCAAACGACTAATAGAAATCCTATATTTCCCGATGATCACGACCGACTTGTGCAAATATGTGCTCCTAATTTGGTACCAGTATTTGTGAATTTAGTCTCGGATGTAACACTGCTGGGTCCCAGTACCGCACGCGGCGACGGCGGATTTGGATCAACGGGCAAGTGAAACGAATCGACGGACAAGTGAAACGAATCGACGGGCAAGTGAAACGAATCGACGGACAAGTGAAACGAATCGACGGACAAGTGAAACGAATCGACGGACAAGTGAAACGAACTATATCAAGTAAATGTGAATGTACATACTAACAAAAATAATAAACATATTCTGTTTTTTATTTTGAATTCTAACCCTCAAACTGCTTCACGCACTCGAAAATCTTGGCCGACTCGTCCATCTTAAACACGCCGCGGCTCTGAGCGAGGTTAATAAAGGTCACCAGCAGCTGCAGGGCGGTCTGCTGGTCCGTCACGGGCACGTCCACCAGACGCATCTGCTTCTTCTCACCGTCGGCCTGGGGAACGCCATTGGCAACAGACTGAGAAGTCGTGGGATTAGAGGGCGCGGGCTGCGAAGTGGTGGTGGTAGAATTGGCCAAAGTATCACTCATGGTATTATTATTTATTAACCAACGTTTCTTTTAACTGTTTTTTTTGCTTTTTGTTAGATTAAATATCATGATATTTATTGAAATGATTCCTCAAATTTTCATTGGGGTAGCCAATAGGGTTGCACAAAAACGGAATGTTGTACATGACCACGTTGGACGGAGTATGTGTGTGGCCGTATATCCACAATTTAATGTTATCTTGGTATTGGCCAATAAATTCGTCCAAATCACAGCTAAACCACTGATGATATGGTTCCATTTGCGGCGTTTTATATTTGGCATCCGTCAGCCGACTCATTGGCAAGTGATGCGTCAACACGATGCAATTGCTGTTTTTTTTTACCGTGTCTTCTAAATATTCACGACATCCGCGATGCAGTTCGTTGTATTGCTGGCAATTAAAATCCGCAATGCGGTGCACGTCATTAATTTTATGCGTTGGGTCGCTAATATGCGACCATAGGGTGGTACCGATAAAACAGTGATTGTCATAATACGCATGCGAGTTGTTTAAAAACGTAATGTTGGCGAACTGCTCGAAATAGTTTGCCATGTATTGGTTGGCGCCCGAAATGGTGTGTTTGTAATACTCGTGGTTGCCTGGTATTACGAACGTGTGTTTGAAATTCGCATTCGCGAATCTCATCATGGCGTCGTAATTCGCTTCCCATGGATTTCCAACGTCTCCCGCCAGCACGCATATTTCGTCTAGGCCAGGCCGAATATTTTTGTGAATGAAATTATGGATCTTGTGCGGGTCGATAAATTCCAAATGCAGGTCGGATAGATAGCGAATTCGCATCTTGGTTGCGTTTATTTTAAATAAATGCAATCTCTTTATATCATTTTTTGCTTTTTAACCAAACAAAATAAACCAATAATACAAAGGGCCATGTTTTTTCAAACGATTGGTGTGCTGGGTCCGTACATTCTCGTTGTCCTTTCTTGCGTGTATTTATGGCTGCATCAAAAAATAACCTACTTGCAGTATTTTGGCGCGGGTACCGTGCTCAATCTATTGGTGAATTCTTTGGTGAAAATGTGGCTGAAACAGCCGCGACCAAAAGAAGACTTGTTAAATTCAAGTGAAACAAGTCCGTACGAATTCGGGCTGAGCGACACGGGAAAACGCCAAGGCATGGACCGCTACGGGATGCCGTCGGGGCACGCCCAAACGACTGCGTTCACGCTCGCATTCATGGCGTGCATTTTGACTTCCATAAATAATGCATCCAACCTGTTTGCCCTGTATATTGCCATTGCAACGATTACCATGGTGCAACGGGTCGCGTACAAACACCACACGATGGCCCAGATTTTAGTGGGATTAATTTTGGGCGGCGGGCTTGGCGTCGCCGCATATCGCATGGCGAAACAACGGGCCAAAGGAATCATTCGGGCCAAAGAGGACGACTGGAAGCTGATTCGCTAACAAATATTAAAATAAAAAGCTGGACAAACCATTGCGTACTTCTTTCGATAAACCAAATGAAATTAAATTATTTAAACTGTCGGACAATACTACGTGTATTCGTTCTTGCTGAGGTTCATTGACCCACTCGTCTTCCCAATTTCCACACGTCGGACAGCTCGCGGTCAAGTACGAACGTGCTTGAATCCAACAGTAATACACCAATTGATTGGTAGAAAGATAAAATTCGCCAATAATTAATCCATGTTTTTGTCCATGCTCCACCACTAGTCCGTGAAAATATAATTTAGAAGTCAATTCTTTTAGCCCGCCGCTCTGTCGAATATATTTGGGGATTCCTTTGATGATATAAAACAGTGTTCCAGATACGCTATCTTTGGTATATTGAAAAGTACTGTCATATATTGGAGATGCGTCACTGTCATCATCCGTATTACCTTCAACTTCATTGTTGATATATTTGGTTAAATATATTTCACGATAATTCTCGTTGAATGCATCAGAGGCGGATGAACTCCAATATTGCAGCTGGGTTAAATGATTAGATATTTCTTTTACTTGTGCTTCCATTTGTTTCCGTGTTTTATTTCATTAATGCAAATAAAGTTTCATTTTTTACAAAAAACAAATTGAACATAAAATTCCACATTAAATATAATTACAACAATGAGCATAATCGACCGTGCCTTTTTGACCGATTTGGTTGTTTTGCCCGACTTGGCTGGTTACGACGAGTTGGTCGCTTTTATGCACGACAACGTAAAAGTCCAAGGAATTTTCCCTCTGGTATTTTGTTGGTGAATACGGCAATTGACGCAGGTGGTTCAACGAGACGCATGATTATGTATTTGTACCAAGCCAAGTATATTTTGTTTGACATGTTTGAGGGTTCGTGCGACGGATGTCATTCACATTGTCCCATTGTCCAGGCTTTAACACGTTCAACAGAACAGGCATATGTGACTGCAGATTTCCCTGCAATGAGCAAATACATTCACAAACAAATGGTGGATACTCAGGAAGACGAAAGATTGTATTATTTCAACACGTGGAGCGCCATGTGGACCGATAGTGTGGTGGCGGACGATCTGGACATGAACACGTACATCGAATCGGACGAGTGTGTAGATATGAACACATATATAAAATCGGATGCGTGTGTAAGTTTCGACACGTATTGCAACGAACTTAGGAAAAATAAAATGCAAAAAAACAGCTAAATAAAAAAAAAATGAAATATTTATTGGTACTAAAGTAACAACAAATAATCAACACGATTAATATTTCCCACATCAACACCTACAACAACATCATGTCTATCCTTGCCGCCGAAGAGGCCGCCAGAGTAGTCGCCGAAAAGGTTGCTACCCTGACTGCAGAAAAAGCTGCCAAGTTGATTGCCGATAGATTTGACGAAGAATTAAATAAGACTAAAATTGGTCTATCATTATTACATTGGATTGGTATGGGAACTGTGTTGTTTTGGGGATACAGGGGTATTCGTCGCGTATGTTGTGGACCGACAGAGTTAAAGTGTAATTGCTGCTATGAGCCGCTATACATTCGCAAGTACTACTAAAAAATGTGTGTAAATATATAACAATATTTTTTCATTTTATTTCACTATGTTTATCGCTCCGCTTATCAAAACGACGACAGATACGCCATGATTTTCGATAAAAACAGGTAGCCAAAACCAAACAGGGCACTGCACATGCACAGCCCAATCAAATTCAGCTGACTCCCCGCCGCGTCATAGAGCACGGGCAAGTGTTTGTATAGCGTGAGACGCACAATGGGGAGCTGAAAGATGAAATATAAAATAGCGAGCAAAATGGGAATCTGCAGTTCATCATAAATCGAATTGTAGGTCTGCGAACGACGTCTTAGTGCGGCATTTTTTGTGCTGATTTCCTCGTAGTTGTCGTCGTCGCCCTCGTCGTCAAACCGCACGCGACGGTTGGGAATGTAATTCGGCTGCACCTGCTCGTCGGTGGGCGCATCACTCACCTGGGCAATGTCCCGCACGGGCAGCGACGTGGCGCCCGACGAACTGGCTTCCTGCAAGTCACGCACCAATTCTTGCACCGTGTTTGAATCCAGTGCTTGGTCGGTGGGAGGATTCGCAGGGAAATCCAGGTTGGGGTTGTACTGCGCGTTGGGGTCTTGGCCGCCTGGATATTGAGTAGGCGGCTGTTGCTGCGTCGCAACAGGAGGCGCCACGGGGGCTGGGGGTAAACTATCAATCATGGTCGACATGATTTTTTTGTTGGCGGTTTTGCTTAATTTATCAAATGTAATAATCAGTATATTTCAACGCACCGCACTAACAAATATGCAATACAAAAATAAATGGTTGTTAGTTATACTCTGGCAATTTCTGCTTTCATCTCTACCTTTTTCTGGGCGGAAAATATCTTTGATTTCGCAGCTAGTTCCGCGTTTAGTTCTGCCTGGGCCACCTTGTTTTGTGCAAATTTAGCATCGATTTCGTCTTGTGTGTTGTTTTTATCTTTCAGGAAAAGCTTCATCTCCTCCTTTTGTTTAATTTTTAAGCTACGCTTTTCAAGAGCCTGTTGTTCCCGAAAGTCACCAAGTACCCGTTTGTAGGTATTTTTGATTTTAAATATACGGCACTGCTTAATCACTGATTCGTCGGCGACATAATTCTTTTGATATTCTGCCGTTACCTCGACAAACGCGTTTTTCTCTGCAAGTCGCTCTTCCGTCTGAGTCGTGCTCATTGTTACTTGTTTCTTATTTGTTAGAGTATAACCGTATTTTTCAATTCATTTTTTCCATGATTTTTACCAACACACTAACAAAATAATAATGGGTTAAATAAAGGGGAAAAAACAATGGTAACTACATTGCAAATCGTCACGGCGGGAGTTTGGCTCATCATCGAGTTTAAATTAATGTTTATTACCAGCACGCTGCTACACAAGTACGTGAATTACAACAAAGAATCCGTCTTTTACAAGTACGACGATAAACTGATGTATATAAGAGAACTCACGGAATTCATTTTTATCGGGCTCATGTGCGCGTTGATTATTTTCGTGTTTCATCCGCGAAAAAATCACATGCAGTATATGACCCAAGAAATAAAATTGCTCATGTACCTGTTTGGCTGGATTATCCTGGTGACGGCCGACTGGGGGTCGTTTCGCGACCTAATTACCAAACCGAAAACAAACTAAACTAAATAAGATCACGTTTATTGTATTCAACGAAACAAGCCATCATTTCTGCAAGCACCCGTTCCTTGCGGGTCATTGGCTCCGTCCAATAATGGGCCTCGGTATCCTGGGTTACAAACTGCATGTCTAACAAATCATTTTTATTCATCACGTTTTCTTTCGTTAAAATCGACCCAATTAATTTATTTGTTAGTTCGTGCACCAAATCCATCAATTTCAAGGCTTCTTTTTTATTTTTATTCTTTTCATCCGTTGTCTCAAAAGAATCCTGTGACCAGTAGTCGCACACAATCATGGATTTTGCTTTAACCAACGTTTGGTCCGTAAATTGCAGCAACTGGTCTTTCGGGACTTGCGTGACGTATATTTTCTTGCCTTTTACTGCCGACCGTTGCGTTTGTATATAATGGGCCAATTTTACGCACGCTTTTTTCGCACTATATTTCCGAAACATGCGATGTGTGGTCGAAAAGATGTTATTTTCTCGGTTATCGTCTTCTTTTTCTAAAGGAGTCATCCACCACCAACTATGCAGCAAATACACGTCTAAATTAAACGGAAGCTTGACGAATAATTTAATCAGTTGTGCTACCGTTTGCTCGATTGATTCGTTTTTTACATCCTTGGTCAATGTTAGAATGCGTTGTTCCATGTGCGGATTTTGCGTGCAGTAAAAGTAGTAAAAGCATTTAACTAAATAGGCCAGGGTTTCTTTGGGCAACCCACTACACACCAATTCAAAGGCCCAATACAGTGCGTCTTGCTGGTTTTGGCAAAGTAACGACACGGTCAATGCGTGAAACACATCGGACCTTTTATATGCACCACGCGTCTGCTCGTGATTCCGCATACATACAGTTGATGAGTATTTATAATACGAATTCTTTCATTTTTATAAAAACGAAAGAAAATAGATGGATGTATGTATCGCAGATTGCATTTGCGAGGTTCTTTTCGCATTTTTGTAAAAATCATTCAACCTAACAAATAAATTAAATCAACAAAATAAATCAACAAAAACTCATTCGATTTAATTCATTTGTTAGTTCGAAGGATTTTCCGAGGGATTATTTTCTCTTGATTTTTACAAAACACAATAAAAATAGGTTGGTGCATCCTGGGTTGGATTCACAAGGTTCTTTTTGCACCCCAGTCTCGCACCTGCGGTGCTCGAGGCCGAGCTTTTTCTAAGATAGTCCGCGTCACATTATTACTATTCTCTTATTATAAATAAGACGCATTGCGTCACACATGCAAAAAGCTCGGCCTCGAGCACCGCAGGTGCGAGACTGGGGTGCAAAAAGAACCCCGCGAATGCATCCTACGATGCACCGACCTATTATAAAAAAAATCGATAAAAGAAATCCCTTGGAAAATCATTCAACCTAACAAATGAATTAAATCACCAAAAATAAAATCAAAATAAATGGAATAAAAATCATTCGATTTAATTTATTTGTTAGGTTGAGCCTATTTCCAAGGGATTATTTTCTCTTGATTTTTATAAAATCTAATAAAATAGATGGATGCATTCGCCCAATGATGTCGCCCAATCATTTCGCAAGGTTCTTCTTGTCGGTCCTGTTCTTCTCGCATGCTCATGCTCGGAGCCGATATTTTTGATATTTTTTGTATGCAACGCGTCTCGTTTAATAGCAAAATCGAATAATAAAAAATAAAAAAAATATATAACAAATAAAAAAATGATTATAAATATTCTACCAGTTGCTGGTAGAATTTATCATCATTGATTAAAACCGACATTATTATGCAAGCCTGTTCTAGTATTTTCGACGAGCCCGCGTTTCAATACGAGCAATTATTTTACCCAGACATGTCGTCGATTGAATTGGTTCCGATGTATGCCAAGTATAATGCGCGACGTCAACGCGAGAACAACGAACTTGCCGATTGGTCTCGTCAGATAATTGCTAATTTGATAGTCGTGGGTTTCGTGATACTGATATGTCTTGCAATTGTATTTGTGGTTAAAGTTAAAACCCTAATAAATGATTATGTGACTAACCTAGACGCCCGACATGAGTATGTTGTTGCACGGACCACCGCGTCAAACAACAATATGGATAAAATTAAATGGGATAGACTGAAAACAAACGTGGATAAAAGTGACTGGGACGCATTGAAACTGCTCCTCGCCGCCGCCTCTTCCATAGTGGATGAAAAAACAATGGATTGACCATAAATATCATTTCAACCGCTTCATTTTACTCCAGAATAATTGTTTTTTTACCTGCGTTTGGTCTTCTTGTTTCGCATAATAATCTGCGCGCGCCATGCCGTCGTATCTGTCTCGCTGTTCCTGCCGACGAAATATTTTATTCGCCTCTTGCTTTTCTAGCGGAGTCGTATCCATGCAGTCTCGTTGGTGACGATACGACTGCACCGACGCGTGCACGTGCTCGCCCATGCTGTCTTCCGATACCGCAAACACGGTTTCCGAGTAGGCCTGTTTCAAGTCGCTGCCATATCCGTTTGTTGTATTTCCAAATTCCGCGTGGTTTGGATCGCCTAGCAACATGCTTGCACCCAGTGCCGAATTGCTGTCTGCCAACGTTCCGCCAAAGGGCGAGTCTATTTTCACCAATTGATTATTGCTAGGATTTTGTGATGCAATCACCTGTCTTTTATAGTCTTGAAAAGTATCTTTGGATATTTGCGTGTCGGGAATGTCTTGGCTGCTTTTTAACCAGTCGCCGTGGCCCTGGTCGGCGGCATACATTGGCTCGGAGCACTGCATGAATTCTCGGTTGAACCACGCATTGAATTTCGTCGCGTCCTTTTTCAATTGCGGGTTTTTGCGAAAGAATTGGGATAATTGCGTCTTGTCCGTGTCGTCCATGTCTTGCACCTCTCTTGTTTGCAACGACATTTCTCGATTTTCTAGAAAACGATGCGTGTTGGAGTAGATGGAGTGCAGGCGTTTGTACGCCTGGGAAAAAAATAAGAAATACTTGGCGTCCAGCCCAGACTTGTCGGGGTGCGTTTTCAGGGTGATTCGCTTGGCGGCCTTCATTTCGGCCTCGGTTAATTCTATATCGGGTGAAAGGTGAAACAACCGATATAAATCATCCAGCGAATAGGTGGCGACGTCCAAGTCCAGCGATTCCATATTCTTTTTTTATTTTAATGTTTTGTTTTGCGGAATTATTAAACACTAACAAAAAAATGAAATAAAACCACGACTCGGCAAATACAATAAGAAGAAAGCAGTCATGTACAACGTAGTTCAGTACAACAACGATAAAACGGAGAAATATATCCGCATGCATGGGTATTTTACCGATTACGAAAAGGCGGTGCAGTACGCCGTAGCAAAGGCACGCGAATCTATCCCCGAGACGCCCAATTTGATTTTGGGCATTAACGGTTACGATGGGTGTGGCGTTGACACGGAATATGATGTGTATCCTCAAAACGTAAAATCCCTGTCTAGAGTTATGAATATATTTCAATGTGTTGCGTTTCCGAGACAAATGAAGGATACAAAGTACGATGCTTTTATTCTGGACATATTGAGTCCATCTGGGAAAACGGCAGAAACCACCACAGTAAGTGATTTCTTGACAATAATCACAGACTTTGGGTGTAATCCCAACTTTGGGTGTAATCCCAAAATACGAGACAATAAGGAATTGTTGCAAGATACGGTAAGCAACCAGCGAAACACATTGAATGCTCTGTTGGTCGAAGAAATACTTGATGGAAATTTGGTGGATTATTTGTGTCAAGACGATATCGTCGCCTTTGTTTCCAACGAAGCGTTTGTGATTGTAGAGATGTTAAAAAATGAAAATTAAATATTGGTGCGCGAGCGCAAACATCATTTATATTTCAACAAATCCACGGTTTTATTCGTCCCCGTGGTCGGAAACAGCTCGTCGCTGTATATTTCCTGCAAAAGCAGCCACTCAAACAGTCCCCCGCTATACACCTGGATGCGGACGCCGCGGCTTAGCAGCCCCAGCAGCTTAAACTGCTCTATTTTTTTCGCCACCGTCGCGTCGCGGCAGTTTTTCCCATACAAGATGATTCGCGTCACGGGCGACCGTTTTTCCAGTAGCTCGTTGATGATTTGCTCCTCCTTGTCTGGATCGGTTGTGCTGTAAATCACACAGTCCTGGTTTCTAGGCGAAAGGGTATTGATGAGGATGGTATTGTCGTTGTTTTGTTGCCTATTTTTTAAATAATCCTGAATCACTTCATAGTTTATTTGACTTGTTTCGCTGTTTCCCATGTATGCGTGGTATAATAAGACCATCTTATTTATTTTGAATTTTAACTGTTTTTATTTGTTAGGCCATTGAATAAAAAACCGTAAATATAATAGAGTGTATATTAAACAACATGTTTGAAAGCATTTTACCGCCGCAGAGCACCAATGGTCGCGTCGATATTTTAAACAAACCGTCGAATAGCATGCACAACCTGTTTGCCATGTACGACAAGATTCCCGCCAAACAGTGCACCACGCTGCGAGACCCCGTCGAGGGAATTTGGCAAAACACGCCCCTGTCCAACGCTTATTTCTCGGCCGCCAACATGAAAATCCTGCAAAACGGAATCCGAGCGGGCGTGTACCACCGCTCCAACCGCCAGTACACCATTGGCGAGCAGCCGTGCGACATACTAAAGCAAATCATGCGCGCCATGTTTTTGGAGCACGCCGTGAATAATTCCACGCCCATTCGCGACCAAATCGCCGCCATCAACCAGTTTGTGATTGAGTGGTGCGTGCAGCAATTATTTGGCGAGGCCAAGGGATATTTAAAGTATTTGCAAGACGCGAGCACGTTGGTGGTGCCGCTCGCCCCTCCGACTCTCGTCACCGCCCCCGACAACCGTTCTTATAGAATGCCCGTTGGGCTGTAACAAGCAACAAATAAATATAATTGTATTATAATAAGGTCTTTTTTAGATTCATATTTCAAGACGAAATCCCCCATTAAATTATCAAGCAAATCATCAAGTGGAAGAACGCCCAAAAAAAGCAAAACGCCCAATAAATCGCCCAGCAAAACATTAAATGGAACCGTGAGCAAAAGACCCCGTGCGTATAAAACCATGAAACTAAAACCATCCTACAAGGTTGCCACGCGGGCTAAAACGAAAAATATCGTCGCCAGTTTCATGAAGAAAACCAAGCATCAGCGCCAGTCGCAATTTTTGCAGAATATCTGCTCCGACTCGGGCATGTGCATCGCCTTTGGCATCGAAAGCAATAAAATCAAAGATTTTTTCAACCAATTCGCCGCCTTTGACTACGTGGTACCGCCCATCACGTCCATCGGCGTTCCCAGTGTCAATGGATTCGTAAAAGAAATCAACTATCGACATCGCGGCTACACCGCCAATGCGATTCTAAAATCCTCCGTCAGCAACGAGGCGGATAATCTATTCTACGAATACACGGTCGGTCTGCAGGTGAACCAGTGGGCCAAGTATTTTCCGTGCTTTGTCGAAACGTACGGGCTGTATAAATACCTAGATCCCATCGACTATCGAACCATTAAAGATACCAAAAACATCGAGGATGTGTCTATTCTGAAAAACTCGCTGGACCTAGTCAGCGTACCGAGCTCCAGCAACCAATTTTTAGACTATGCCGATATATGCACAGACTCCATGTACTATGCCGTGCTCATTCAGCACATTAAAGGCGCCACGTCGTTGTACGACGTGTACGACGATCCTTCTGCGTGGACGAATCACGCCAACATGGGGATTTTAGCCCAGGTATATCTGGTGCTGGCCAAACTAACCAATGATTTCGTCCATTACGACCTGCATACGGGAAATGTCATGCTCTATGCGCCCGCCCCTGGGAAATACGTCCAGTTTCATTACCATTATAATGACACGAATATTTTAACCTTTAAATCCTATTACGTGACGAAAATGATTGATTACGGGCGGTCTTACATCAAAGGCAGCAAATTCATTCATCAGCGAATTTGCAACACCAAAGAGTGCGACCCAGATTGCGGGTACAACTTTGGCTTTGCGTGGATGACCAAAACCTTGAACGCGGATGATTATTTCATCACGTCTCTGCTACGCAATCCAAGCCACGATTTGAAGCTGTTTTACGAGATTTATCCCGACAAAGTCACCTATGGGCAAGGAATCGACGACCCCGATAAAAAAGAATTAGGCACGCGCCCCAACCCGAATTCAGAGGCGGGGTAAATAAATAATGTGGGT
>Ga0233412_10000067_pt1 | contig 56271 bp, 86 predicted proteins | sample Na_anoxic_4_MG_FD_180667 | JGI IMG/M metagenome (GOLD analysis project Ga0233412, IMG submission 180667) | Seawater microbial communities from Saanich Inlet, British Columbia, Canada - Na_anoxic_4_MG | ecosystem: Environmental > Aquatic > Marine > Inlet | place: Canada: British Columbia... | reverse complement strand
ATACCTCAGTACACTAATTGGAGTATGTAGATAATCCTCTTCACAATTTTTCTTCCAATAATTAAGGTCTTTATCCTCTTCTTTAATCTTCATAATCATCTCTTTCATCTTTGTTTTGGTTTAATAACGGTCTTATCATATCAGCACATTGCTTTACCTTTCCATCAAAATCAATTACTGTTGGAGATTCTAGTGCCCATAAGAAATCATGTATGTTGTTAGGGTTACGTCTTATTACCTTTAGTCCATCATATAAGTGTTCTGCTGGGTCAAAATAATTTGATGATTCTAGTATCCTGACTACCTTTTGTATGATTTCTTTACTCATCTTTGTTTTGGTTTATTGAATTTAGCAAAGTATTCGAATCCCTCTTTTATAGTCTTAAAAAACATTGGTCTATTGAATGGTCCTTTTTTAGATTTCTCAAATAACTTTTTATTTACTTCTTTACTCATCTTTGTTTTGGTTTAATATCTTATGTATATTTTACAATTGTTGCATATCCTATTTCAAATTCACCATCTGCATCAATAAGGTATTCACCACTAGGAAGAGTATCGATATAGTAATACTTACCTCCAGTTGTTTTACCTTTAATGTCAATATGGTCTTGTTGAGTATGTCCAACAATTTGAATATAATTTTTCTTTAAGTCTGTCTTCTTATTTACTCGTTGTAGCGATCTCGGTCTAATCCAAATCGGAGATTGCCAATCATCATCACCATAGTAACTAGGAATGACACCTGTATTATTTCTATCATAACTACCATCGAATGTAAATTCGTTTGGTTTGTAATGAAACAAATCATTTAGGTAGTCAGATATAATTGACTCATCTGCACTATCCATTTTCCAAAATCCTACACTTTTCAAGAAGTCATTTCCAACTCCTGCATGTGTACATAATCTATTACCAATTAGTACTGACATCTGGAAGTTATCTCTATTTTCTCTAAAGAAGTGTTCGTACTGAAATGACATAGTTTCTTGAAATCCTGCAGTACTACCTCTTCCTTTAATACCAGGCCAATAGTGTATATCGTGATTTCCTATTAAAAGATAAACCTTCTTTGTGGAATCCTTTTCTCTTTTTATTTTATACTCTACTATCTTCTTAACATTATCTAACTGTATTACAGCTGGAATGTCAAATGAATCGAAATAATCTCCAATGAAAACAATATTATCGGCATCATCGTGTTTTGCAACGATCTCACCCCACACATCTCTACCATGAATGTCCCCTATGTATATTGTCTTACTCATCTTATTTGTTTTGGTTTAATTTATGATGTAACATATTTCTTAACTTATTCACCTCTGTCATTTTTACTCTCCCACACTCTTCCCCCATAAACCTCTCTTTGTCACTTATCCCATTATCAGCTTGAATTTTCAATTGAGTCCAATAATCATATATTAAATCTACTAATTCAGATTTGTCTAATTGGTTTAATTCTTCTTTACTCATCTTAGTTTCTGTTGTAATAACTTTCTATTTAATTTAATATCTTCCAATGAGTAGTTCATATATTTCATTACCCATTTTTCTACTGATGTTAATTTTAATTCTTTACTCATCTTTGTTTTGTTTTAATATTCGTGTACAATAGTTTCTTTCAATTCTTCTGTTGTATGTTCTTGAATATCCATTTCTATTCGGAGTCTTGCGTTTGACATATCATAAAAAACATCTCTTTTCCATTGTCTGTTACCGACTAATCCACAATCTTCAAGTTTACCAAAATATTGATATTCTGACTTTATGTCCTTGCCGTTTTCATCTTGACCTAAAACATAATAAGCGCAGTTTTCATCTTTATATTGTGGGTAAAAATGACTTACGTGTTCGTAATTTTCTTCTATAATCCTATATTTTCTCATATTTTTCATTTTTTTGTTGTTGGTGTTGGCCACATATTACCTTAAAAATACATAATTTTATAAAAATATAGTTATATGGTAACTTTTTCCATACATTTTTGGTATAATTCTTGATTACCTTTATTCATATATTTTAGAATAATTCTTTTTTCTTTAAGGTATAACTCACCAAACTTAGGATCATTTTTCATAATATCTTCTCCATTATCCAGTAAATCTGCGTACTTAATTGTTTGGGACCTGGGAGAAATATTCCCCATTCTCATTGACTCCATTTCTTTTCTAGCCCTTCTATTAAAATCAGGAAAATTTTCTGTGGTATATACATCTGTTAACTCCCTAACCAATTTGATTACGTCATTAGCAATATGGGTGTCAACTATGGTTAACAACTCCATCCATAATTCATTCTCAGACATTGGTGTGTCCTCCAAAACATCGTGAAGAATTGCAGCCATAATCTGAGCAACATCACCACCATATTTTTCTACCGTATCAGCAACTCTAAATGTATGAGTAACATAAGGATCCCCAGAGTATTTTCTTTTTTGATCCCCATGTGCTTTAGTAGCTAATTCTTTTATTTTATCTATTTGTTCTGACATACCTTTTTCATTTTTTTGTTGTTGGTAGTAACCACATATCTCCTTTGAAAATTATTTCTAATAGTCTTGGTTCTATTTTATCTATCTCCGCAAATAACCTTAAAGTTCTTACAGTATCGTGTTTCATCATCTTAGTAACTTCCCCCTGAATTCTTTCTTGAGAAACTACTAATTCTAATTTATCGATCAACCCGCTTACAAATATAGCTGCCCATACATTTGGTGCGATTGTGAACCCTTTAGTTATTGAAAACCTTAAAGCTCTAATCATTCGTAATGGGTCATCTAAAAATGTTTGTGCTGGGTCCAAAGGTGTAATCAATAACCCCAACTCTAAATGTTTTCTACCTTCAAAGATATCAATGATGTTACCATCTAAATCTTTAGCCATAGCATTAAGTGTAAAGTCTCTACGGGTTAAATCATCTTCTAACGTACCCAATTCTAATATAGGTTTACGAGTACCATCAATCACACCAACCTCTTTTCTAGCCATTACAAAGTCTGCAACTAACCCCTCATTCTTATGTCCTTTAGGGAATTTAGCTCTAACAGTAAAACAATCTTTAGTTTCTAAAAATATTTTAAACCCTTCAACTTTAAGGTGGGTTAACATTTGTTCCCATCCCTCATCAACCGACTGTGAAGTATTATCTAATACAAATGTAAAATCAATATCATTAGTATGAACCCCTAAAAGTTCATCTCTAACACAACCACCTACTTCGAATATTTTTGACATAATTAATTTATTTATACAAATATACAAAAAATTTTAATAATTACCAAATAAAAAAGGGGGAAAATTCCCCTTCCTTATCCAATCAGACACTATATTAAATCATAGCTTCCGATAAACTCCATAACATTTTATTAACTCTAATATTTTCATCTATAGATTTAACTTTTCGTGTTCTGTTGAGTTTAGTTCTACCTACAGAATCGGTGGTTGAGGTGATAATACCACCCTGTAACATATTTTCTTGAACCCTATTAAATACTGTCCATAAATCTGTTCCTTTATCCGCAGCTCTGCGAACATCCAATACGTCATCAATATCAACCCAACGGTCTTCTCCCCATCGATCAACCACCGCTTGTTGAGCGAAGGATCTTTGTTGTGATGGTGTCATAATTTTCCCCATCATTTGCTGGACTTTACCAACTACCATTGGGATGTTAGTAGTAACTTCACTGATTGCGTCTATAACTGCAGATTTTTCGAATCCTTTATGTCGGATTTTATATTGGTTGAAGGTTTGATCGGCGATAACCAACCCATTACTACATACCAAACGAAACAACCCAACGTGGAATTTAAAGGATGATGTGCCATTATGAGAGTTAGTTAAAACAATCTCTGGGAAAGTATCCCCAATTTCTTTGGCAATATTATCATTCTCATCATTACGAAATCTTACAATGTGTTTTTTGTAAGGAATTCTTGCTTCACCACCTGAATTTGTTGCGGATTGCATTACCTTTGTGGGGTACCAACCATTCTCACCTAATATATCCATAACTTCCGTAGTAGGAATATGTTTGTAGATATGTGATAAATGTCCTGATTGTGTTTGTGTTAAAACTGAAGGGGCTATTCTCCCTATTTCATCTAAATTTAAATAATCCATAATTTTGTTTTTTTTTTAAGTGTTTATAATTGATTGATAATACAAATATACAAAAAATATTTCAAATAAAAAAATTTTTAACGTTTTTTTTATAAATTATATTTTTTTATTAATTTATGTTTACTCAAGACATTCGCACTACTATAAGTTTTACCCATAGGAGATTTCCAACCCTTTTCATTCAAGGAGTCAGCAATTTTTCTATATGAATAATTTTTATTTTTTAATTCTTTTATCAACTTAATTACGCGATCAGACTCGAAAAAGCTCCCTTTACTTCTATTCCCAATTTTAGGATACTTTTTATATCCGTTTTTAACAGAAATATTATATATCTGATGAGTGGTAACAATTCTTTGTGGTGAATCTAATAAAGGTGAAATATCACTTATAATAGATTTAGCAGTCGTTTGTTTATATTGTCTCACTATTTCTTTATCCCTTTTTTTTCTTAGATGAGTATGTAGACCCCCTTTTACTGTTTGTTTAAGATAATAATTATCCCCATATTTCTCACATATCCCTTTATATGTTAATCCCTTTTCTATGTCTTCTTTAACGTCAACAATTAAACTTGATATTTTTTCCCTACTTTCTTCCCAGCGCGATACTTTATCTGTTTTTGCGAACTGAGATACTCGTTGTTTAGTGATATTATATTTTTTCCCTATTTCTTGATAAGTTAATTCTCCTTTTCTTATAGCCGCAATTAGTTTTTCATTACGACTATTTTGATAGGTTTTCCGTCTCTCTAATCGCTTAAGGGAAATATTATTTTCTTTACCTATTCTTCTGACTGTGGGACCACTTAAACCTACTTGTTCACCTATTTGAGATGATGATAAATTAGTGGTATTATATAAATGCATAATCACATCTGTACTTCTTCTAGATTTACAATTACTTATTTTTTTCATATTATTTTTTTTAATTTAAAATCAAATATACAAAAACTTTTTCAAATAAAAAAATAAATTCGGTTGATTTTTGATATTTATATATATAAATTTAATGTTCATGGACAAATTAAGTAAATCAGAAATAAAAATATTAAAACTACTAGATACTCATGTGGGTGCACCTTCAGATAAAGAAGAAACTATAAAGTTTTTAAGAAATGTTTTAGCGTTTAATCACCACCAATCCTTAGACTACTTTAAACTATGGTACCTTAATAAAGAAGATATCATTCCCTATGAAGAAATGGAAGATATTGATAGGGGGAATACCTTTTTAACTAGAATATTATCGAGAATAATTAATTCAGAAACTTCACCCAAACAGGAGATAGATGACATTCAAGATGAAAATAAAAAAGATTACGACAAATTAATGGGTCCATGGTGGTATCTGAATTGTAATAGATATAGTGGTAAACTTCCATGTATAGAATGGGAAAAGGATGGAATAGTATTAAATTTAGATACTGATCAATGGGCGGATTATTTTTCCGGTTTAAATGATGACGGAATCTGGGTATATAGAAATGCAACTTCTTATTATAGTGATTATAATGAAGATTTTTCTAGTGAAGAGTTTGATTACGCCATATATGACGATGATATAATAGATAAATTTAAACAATTATCTGAGATGTCAGGTTTGGATGATTATCCGGGAAGGGGTGGTGACATACCAGAAGAAAAAATTAGTAATTTCTTGATGTCAATTTTAACTTCTGACGAATTTGATCGAGTGAGAGAAGATTACCTAGGGGAATTAGGTATTGCAGTGTCTAGAGGAAGAAATAAATCGGTAGTAAGTGGTTATGAAGAAGAAGTTAACTTTCCCAATATAGTATGTGATGGTGGTGGTGATGATTGTATTAAAATACCATATGAAGACTTAATGGTATTAGTAAAGGACAATAATTTACTAAATTTATCCGAACTAAAAGATTTAGAGATTAATGGGGAGATACCTATTGAGGAATACTATTATGATGCGTGGTATGATGACGAAGGAAGAGATGATGTATTAAAAGAATTTAATGATATATTACAAAGAGTAATTGACAATATTGAAGAATCCGATGCGGATTTAGTAGGTCGAGTGGAAAATTTTAAAACCTTTTATCTATACTTAAAAAAATTAGGGATTAAACAAGATTTAAACTACTGGGAAAATGGTACCTTATGGAAAAGTAAAGATGGGAAAATTATAATACACAGTAAAAATTATAATCCAGATAATAATACACTTAAATTTTCATATAATGGAGAAGATCATATTGTGCCTCTTGAAGAGTTGGTTAACTGGGTACAAGGTAGTATATTAGATTTAAATGAATCAGTAAGGATAGGAAAATATAGATTAATGATGGAAACAATCGAACAGCCAGATAATATAACAAAGATTGTCATTTTTGATTTCGATGGTACACTGATGAATACACCTCATCCGGATAGTGGAAAAAAAGAATGGGAAGAAAAAACAGGGAAAGATTACCCACATAGAGGGTGGTGGAGTAAAAGAGAATCTCTAGATACTAATGTGTTTGATATACCAGCAATAAAAGACACCGTAACGGAATATCTTGTAGAATATGAAGATCCCAACACCTTAGTAATTATGCTCACTGGGAGACTTCCTAATCAAGCTGACCAAGTGGAAGATATATTAAATTCCCAAGGTATTGTTTTTGATGAATACCATTATAAAGATGGTGGTGATACTCTGAAGAGTAAATTAAACACCCTACGTAGTTTATTAAATAGATACCCTAATGTTAATTACATAGAAATGTATGAGGATAGAGAACCACACGCTATTGCGTTTGAGAAATGGGGAAAAGAAAATGATGTAAACATAAAAGTTAATCTGGTTACTACTAAAAACTCTTAAAAACACCGAAAAGTGCAATTGCGATACCAAATGCGATTTGAACTACCAACCAAACGGTAGTAGAAATAGTTTTAAACGTTTTTAAGTTATCTATATCTTTTCTAACTTCCTTTAATTGTGTCGGTGAAACGACTTCACTTAAATCTTTACGCCATTCTTTAATATCTGCAATATCGTGTTTAATGGATTTTATCTTAGTTATTTCTTGTCGGAGGTCAGTTATATCATCCGATAACTCTTCTACACTGTTATTTAATTTTTCTAATTCTGCTAATACCAGTCTAGAATACTCGTTCCACCCATTCTGATTTTCACCCATATTCTACCTATTTACTTTTACGCATGTCCAAACTAACATATCCTTATCCTCAACATTTTTTATAGTTACCTCACATAAAAAACTGTCGCTTGATTTATGTGGGCATTTAATAATACCCTTCCAGAAACCTTTTTCAGTTAACCCTTCATTAATTTCTTGTATGGGTCTCTCAGGTATAGATTTAAATAACTCATAGTGGCATTTACCTACCATTTGTGTAGGACATTCAAAACCATATAACGTTGCAAATAATTCATTAACTAAAACATATTTCCAATCTTTTTCCATTATAGCAATGGCTTGTGGAGATTTAAGAAATAATTCTTCTAGTATTTTTGATCTCTCTATTAATTTTTCATCTCTAATAGGGAGATCTTTTACTATATTTCTTATCTTAACTAAATTATCCATATTATATAAATATAAGAAAAAATGTAAAGTGATAGATTATGTGATATTACTCATATACCATTTTTTAACATTGTTACGAGGGTGGTCACTTTCATTGATATGTGTAATTATCATTTTTGACTCATTTTCATCTTTAACAATATAAGATAAAGTATTAACTATTTTACTAATAGTTTTACCGTCTTTTACTTTACTATCTTTATTAACCCTTTTCAGGTGTACCGTCAATCTTTTCATATTTTAATTTTTATCGTTTATTATGTTAGGTAATTCATCTTTTGTTCTATATGTGTCTTCTATAAATCTAGTCACCGTTTCTTCATCGTGCCCATATTCCCTCCACTTGTCAAAATTAAATACTATGTCGGTAAATATTTCTTCTTCATCATCTGATATCGGTGAGTCATAACTAAAATCGTTATCTATAAAATTCTCTTCCACCCATATAACATATTCATCAGTTTCAACCTCTCTATAATCATTTTCATTATCCCCTAACACCCTAAATTTAACATGTAAATACCCATCTACACCACATTCTATTTCTATAATATCGTCAATAGTATAATCTTCCATTTTCTTTTTTTGTAATAAATACATTAAAATTTAATAATTCTCAGTTTAAGATTAAATTTTTTAGAAATATCTATCATGTGTTTGGTACCTTTGCTCTTTCCATCCCAAAAAACAACTGCAGCATCTGATGTATTTGCCATCTCTTCGTTTCTTTTATACCCAGCACTTTTGCCGTATAAATCCCACATTGCGGGGTATTTTTCTAGTTTATGATGGTTTTGACCAGCATATCTTTCCCCAAGTTTATCCGCACCTCTGGCAGTTCCAGAAATAATTGTAACATCGTATTGGTTTTTTAATATGATATTCATTTTCCTTTCTAACGTATTATAATCATTAAAATCTCTACTTCCCGCTATTATTACTCTCATTAAGTTCAATTAGTTTATCCAAATAACTTTTGGCTTTTTTTAAATCTTCGATACCATTTTTTTCCTTCCACCTAGTAACATATTTAACAATATTACCCTCAAAAAAATCTAAATTATGTGAATGGGAGTAATCCCACATTTCAATACCTTTATTGTAGTGTGTTGGGTGGTGGACTCTTTCTTTTTTATTCATATGATTTTTGAACAAATATAGACATTTTTAAATAGAAAGTCAACGATTTTAATTAGTTCTAAATATATAATATTCTTCACCATCAATAATTTTCAAATTTTCGACTCCATCATAATCTGCAAGAAAATGTGAAATACCATCACTATCCAAAGCGGCACCCAACAATCGTTCCTCATCAACTTCAGCATATCCATATCCTATTGCCTCACTTAAAGAAAAATCCCTTTCGTTAATAATATATTCCAGTGGGTCGTCATTGATATCATTTTGCCAATACAATTCACGTTCACGTATAAAAATTTTTTCTAGGTTTTCTCCCTCGTATTTACTTAATTCTTTTTTATAGTCCTCTATATCTATCTGATGGTTACCATGCTCTTCGTGTAACATTTTTATAATGGTTTTAATTTCTTCTAACAACCCCTCCATTCTGTTTAATTCATTCTGTAATCTTTCTATATCATAGGAAAATTCTCCATAGTTAGGGTCTATAGTTCCATAGTCTATATCATAACCTAATCTTTCTATTTCTTTTTCTAATATAATTTTTTCCTTTTCGATATTATCTCTTTTAAATTCCTCTTCTTGTATTTCATTTAATATATCAACAATCTCTGATTTAACCATCTCCAATTCATCATTGTAACTATCATATTCATCACTTACCCCTGCCATTTCTCTCATATCTTCTTCGCTATCAGTATTCGATAACTCCTCGTCTGTAATGCGGATTGATTCTGACTCTACCCAAGACTGACTTATTTCTACATAGTTTTCTACAAAATCTTCGCTAAACCAGTTTAAACCCTCTGAATCATATTGCTCTTTTACTCTCGTATATGCCGCGTCATATGCTTGATCCCAACCTTGAGCAACTGAATACCCCTCATTATTAATCATCTGTAATCGACCCCTTCTTTCTATATACCCTACAACTGAATATTCAGGTAGATAGGTATCTCCACCTGCAACCATATCCCCACCATGGTCTTCTATAATAAAAATAGGGTTAATATTTAAACTTCTACTTAACGCGATAATTTGTGGTGTGTATTCCTTTTCTTCTAAATCAATGACACCTTTTTTCATTTTACTAAAGTCTTCAACACACTCATCCTCTCTGATTGAATCACATTCAAACATACCAGGTGCCCAGTTATAATGATATAATCTTACAAATCTACTTATTAATTCTTCATCATCTATTGCTAATGTACTAACTAAAAATGTAATAATATCCGATATTCTGGTGTAGTCTACCTTTTGTTTTTGTAATATATTTAAAATTTTACGGTCCGTATTGGTAAGTGCTATGGTTTTACCTTCATTCTCTTCCTTTATTATGTTTTTGATTTTAATCATACAATCCACCAATTACTAAACCTTTTTATTGATTCTTCATCATCTATTTTGTTTTGGATGGAGTAATCTACTTTACCCCGAATTTCTTCTAACTTTGTTTGTTCCCCTTCATGCTTTATATCTACCTTCTCTGAGTCATGTTCCTCATCATAAATAATGTCAAACTTATTACGGTTATTATTAAACCATATGGTAAATTCTTCCCCGTCCCGCGGTTCTACTATTTTTTCTTCACTGGTAACCACCATTTCATTTCTTGATAATATTGCGACATCTGTTTCTGAAGTGATCACACATTCTCCACCACAATTACGACAATCAGATTCTATTTCACCACTTCCATCACACTGATCACATTCTTCTGATGTCTGATCATCAGTGGTAATATTACCACACCCATCACAATTGTCACACGATTCACGATCATATCCAGATCCATCACAACTATCGCAGTCCCAAGTATCTACATCTGTAATTTCTTCAACTTCATCTACATAATAATATATTTGGGTTACCCAAAAAGGTTCATTAGTAACCAGAGGATCATTTAAAAAATCATCAACTTGGGTATTCCTATATAAAAGGTATAAAATAGTACCGATATCCGTTTCATCTATACTAAAAGTGCGTTCTAACCAAAGTTTCAAATATACTGGTCTGTCAAATTCGGTTGACGGTAACAATGGCCATACCATTCTAAATAAACTATCAAGTTGTGCCGACTTATTAACATTCTTTAATTCTAGACCTAATCTTTTAATGTCAAATTTTTTTGATATCATGTGAAGCACACTCCTATTGAATTTATTATCCATTGGAACTTCTCTTTGGTGTTCAGTTATGATATCTAAAAATTTCATATTAAAAGTTTAAATAATCGTTTAATATCTCCCCTATATGTGTAAAGGTTTGATCAATATCACCATCAGTATCAAAATGAATCTCAGGATGATCATCAATATAATTTTTTATCTTCATCCCAATTTCTACCTCTAAATCAAAATGACCTTCATAGCCTTCATTACCCAAAGACCTTAAATAATTTATTACTTTTCTAGCCCCTATATCAGTAAAATATTGGGCTATTTCATCGACTGCCATTTCCATTTCGACATCATCTATGAAAGATAACATTTCTTCCCAAGTTTTAGCAACAAACATTAATGGTTCTTTTCCTCTTGAATCTTCTAAATAAGAACTGGTAACATAATATTCGTTACCCATACCATGTGTTGAAAACCACTTCCAAAAGTCTTGTTGTCCAAATGGGGGATTGTATTTTTCCCACTCCGGATTGGAGTGACCATAAAAATCACCTATACTGATTGGTGTTAATTGTTGTTTACCATATGTCATTTCTCTTTTTATAGATTCTGGGTCATAAACTTCTTTCTTCCACCTACCCCATACTTCTATCATAATACCTGGGGGTATAGAATAATTATCCATAAAATTTCCTTGATTAATAGATCCGAACATATCTTTAAGATGTAATAACATAGACAGATTATTATCTACTGATCTAGTTAAATCAAATATCCTTTTTTTCGCTTTTTGGATGTCATCAACACCCATATTTAATACATTGTTTATGGAAGATAGTAATTCTTTTAATTCTTCCATCTGAATATTAGCATTCATCGCCGCCGCTTGATATTCATGTGGCCCTTTAGTAGTAAACATTAGACTATGGGCAGCATCAAACCAATCTGTTTTCGGATATATACCTGCAAAATATTCGGTAAGTTTCGGCATTAAGAAACTAACAAACTTAGTGTTAGGTTTAGTATCTTCATATAATATGTCCACAAGTTTCATAATCTATTATAATATCTTTTATTATAAATACTCTATAGAATATTAAATTAACTATAAATTAAACTTAATTTCTGAAACTTTTCCTTGTGATAAAATTTTTTATTGTATATACCCCCAAACCTCAATGTTGTTGACCCCTCTTCTCATATCTTCGTAATACCAATTAATTTTAATTTTATCTATTGTGATTAACAAAACAATTAATAAACGCCCCTAAAACATAGGGCCATATAATAGCGTTAATAACCCTTATTCCCCAGTCAAACTTTATTTTATCATCTGGATGTAGAAAAAATTCATTTAACACATCAAAAATAAAACTTAATAAGGCTCCAATTAACACATACAGCAACACATAATTCATAATTTATATTTTTTTAATTTATCTACCAATGTATGAACCGTTTTTGGTTTCCCCAAATTACCCACACATTTTCTATAAATCTCTTATATCTTCCGTAGTAATTAATTTAACTTTTACGTTTTTAAATGTTGTTGTAAGTTGTTGACCTTCTTCCTCCATATCTTGGTCATCTTCCTCATAATACCAATTAATTTTAATTTTATTTGAAGTTTTACTTATATTTGATATTATGTTGTAAATGTACTTAGTAGAAACTGAATTCATTATTTCTAGTGCCAGATTAACAGTAATACCAACATCTCCTAGAGAGGATATACAATCTTTCAACTCATTTAATATAGGAGTATAAAATATAGTGGGGTGTTCTGGGTATGATTTGCCTTTAATAGTTAATGTGCAATTTTCCTTATCCAATTTTACATAAGGGGTAGTTGATTCTTCTCTTATTAACATCATTCTTTAATAAATTTACCTGTTCCTTTATTATTATCGCTTTTAGTATTAACAACATAATACCCCGGTTTGAGTTTTTTAATATTAATAGAAAAATTCTCCAACTCTCCCATATAAAACATATCATAAACTTCCTTTCCTTGAGAATTATAAATCTTCACATCATGATTAATGGGGTGGTCATAGGGGTAAACTAATTCTAGTTGTATATAATCAATAGCAGGGTTGGGTATAATATTTAAACCAACGGTATTATATTCACTCACTTCAACAGATATAGGGTCAAATATTTCATATCTTCCGTCATAGTCCGTTTGTGACAATCTATAATAAGATAATCCTCTATAGGGATTATCATCTAACAAATTATAACTCATCCCCGTATTATTATTTCCTGCTCCCTCTATTTTACCTACAACCTCCCATTTTCTACAATTTAAACTTCTTTCAATAGTAAAATAATCATTATTTACTTGTGATAATACCTCCCAATTTAAATTTACTGACCCATTCTCTGTGGCTTCTCCCGTAAAAGAAGTCAAAACAATCGGTAGTGAACCACCACCACCACCAAACCCAAGCCTCATATTAGGTCTGAGGTTATTTCTCCAACCTAATGGGCCAGGCATTCCACCGTCAGCATAATTATATACTACTGTGTTAGCTTTTGCAGTGTACCTAAATTCAGGATAATCAAAAGTCCATGACCCATGTTCATTAATTGTTTTAATAAGTAAGTTTCCGAGTCCATTATACATAAATGTAGCGTCTAACGGTATTGAATTCCATCCATGGGTCCAAGTTATATCTCCAGTATAAACTAATGTCCAATCAGATATTTCAATATCTCCATCTACCGGTTCACTTCCATTAGGAAACGTATTCATGGTTGTATGGGCCATGAAAATCTTTTGATTATTCATAGTTGTATTGATATTGTTATCAACATCAAATTGTATTTCATCTATGATAATCGGTACACCTACCTCAGCTGCTCCATATATTAATGCTGACCATGAATAGTCATAATACCCATATGCTGGGACTCTTCCATCAGTGGTAGTTGAGTTTGGATCACCTAACTGTACGACGGTCATTGGGTTCACTACACTTACATCAATTTCAAATCCAGCATCAACTACCGAAATATCAGATGACCAAACCAATGTTACAGCTCCAGTTGAATGAGTTGATTGTACAGAGTTTGGTGATGTTGTACCACAATACTTTCCAATTAGATTAGATAAATCATCTCCGTCATAAATTTCTAAATAGTCATAACCACACGTTGCCTGATATTCTATTCTAAACTCTGTGAATTGTAAATATATTTTGTCATTAACTTGGTCGGTAGGGTATATTGTTAAAGTCCCTAAACCATTATTTGTATAGTCACCAGTCGGTCCACCGTCATCATATAAGATTCCTGCATCAGTTGTCCAGGTCTGAACTGAACCATCGGTATGCATTAGTTGTTGCGCACAAGTGTGGTAACCACCAAATAGGAAGGTTAAAATTACTAATAATAAGGTGTAAAAACTATATTTTTTGTTTGAATTTTCCATGATATTGTTTGTTGTTTTTCACAATAATAGTTATTGTGTATTATATAAATATAATAACTTTTTTAAAAAAAATCAAATAATAATATAATTTATTTCCAAACGATAAGTTACCCCTGTTGATAGATGTAATAATCCACATCATCATACTCTACTTCATTTTCAACACCGTCCCACCCCGAAAAAGACTCTCCCCTATCTCGTTCATCGGCTAGGGATTGGATAGCTCCCTCCCTATCGAAATCAAAATAATAATCTATCGCGTCTGCTCTACTCATTCCAAGATTTTCTGTAAAATAATCTACACCATTGCTCTCAACCTCTGATTTATAATCTTCTTTATATGTATCATATAACTCATTCTTTGCTTCTTCTGGCATATTACTTAATTCTTGTTGTGATTCCTCTATATCACTTCCCAGTAACTCAATATAATCCACCAGTTCATCTACCTCCTCCTCTTTGTTCGCATGTTCCTGATATACCTCAAAATATTCATCAGATTCATCACCATATTCTTCTTCTACCTCATCTCTTAGATTCTCCAACTCCTCTAATTCACCCTCCATTTCAACCAACTGTTCCTCTTTCTCTTCTTTTCTACTTTCAAAATCATCAATCTCCTCTTGTTTTTCATCCGGATCCATACCAGCTTCTTCCATCATTTCCTCCTCGGACATATTATCCAAACGATTATCGGCCTCTTCTTCACAAAATTGATCAACTGCGTAGTCATTAATGGATAGGTAATCATCTAACCACCATGTTTCTAAATACTCCATATCGTCATCAATCGTCATCTCGGAAAGTTGGTATGCTGCGTCTTCCACATCTTCATTATCCCCAACCGAATAGGAGTCACCATCAAAATCATACACATTTAATCCATAGTGTGAATAATTTTGTCTCACCAGTAGAAATGGTGGTATGTCAAGAAACTTTGATAATGCTAATTTTTCATTGTCGTAATTGGCAGTATTTATCATCTCCCCCGTATCTACACCATCTAAGTCATTACATATTATATCCCCTTCTGTGGAGTTTTCATCGCTAATATAACAAGATTGTGAGTATAAAAACGTAACCTTAATTTTAAGTTCCATATCATAAATTGATAATGGGTCAGTTAATGTGGACCAAATTTCCCCAACATCTGCAGGGTCCACCTTCATTCGTTGTAAAACACTAACCATTTTTTTATCTATGGGTGTTACGACATTTTCTGTTAATATTTTTAAGAGTTTCACTTTTATCTTTGGTTATAAATATCTTTATATCACTTAATACTTTATTTATTATTTAAAAAGTGTAATATTTATAATTAATGTTAAAGATAAAAGTTAAAAAGGGTGACATAGGGAGAGCACTGAAAGAGTTAAAAAGTAAATTTATTAAAACTAAAATGCAAAGGCAATGCAGAGATAATAAAGAATACACCAAACCATCAGTTAAAAAAAGAAATATTAAATCAAATGCAATATACAAAGAAAGAAAGAAAAGAAATGATGAAATCTAAAACACTAAATAAAGAGATATTAAAATTAATTAATGAACAAATATGGTTAGAAAATAACACTTCTTTTTACTATTTAAAACTATCTATAGATTTTAGTAGTAAAGGGTTTAATGGGATATCTAATTTTTTTTTAAATCAATCGAATGAAGAAAGAGAACATATGTTAAAACTAATAACTTATGTAATGGAAAAAGATTCAATCCCAAACATACCCCAATATAATTTTATGGAAGAAGATAACACCGACTTTAATGTGCTTTCTCATTTTGAGGATTCTTTACATAATGAGCAAGAAGTAACAAACTCAATAAATAAATTAGTGTCTAAATGTAAAGAAGTGGGTGATTATACTACAGAAAATTTTCTACAATGGTTTGTAACTGAGCAAAGAGAAGAAGAAAATAAATTTAAAGATATCATTGACAATTTAAAAATAATTGGGGATAACGGGTTGGGTTTATATGAAATAAATAAAGAATTATCTACACCACAACTATAAAGTATCAACCCAATTTATCTCCTCTAATTGTGTTCTTGGGGTATCTCCCGTCTTCACTTGAAATTTTTTGTTAGAATCCTTAGTATCAACTAATAACCCCCTGTTTAACATAGAAATGTCTTTATACATTTTTATTTTATTTTCATATTGGGAAAGTAATAAATCTGCGTTTACCTCATTTATTATGATATCCGCAATTATTCTATGGTATCTTGTGGGGTTTTCATTACAACTACTTAATAAATATTTTTCAACATAAGATAAATTGTTATCACTAAAATGTAATTCTAATGCAGAACAACTAGAATCTGTAGTTATAACAAATAATTTAACTTTACCCCCTTTAATCTTTTCTTTATAAGATTGCGATGGGTCATTAATACAATTTTTTAATTTATTTCCCGCCCAGTTCATTTCTGTTTCTGAAACTATTTCTTTAACTATTATATTTAATGGTAATTCTAAATTACCTATAATTTCTATAGGTTTAATAAGTGGTTTACTCATTTTTTCTTTTAAGATATTAATGGAACCATATAAAATATCGTATGTCGGCTTAACAAGTACATTATTTTCTTTCATCGATTGGTCGATAAGTGGGGTTATCCACTCACCATCTTTTAACACGATCCTGTAAATATCTTTACATAAATTATAAGATTCTTGTAAGGTTAAATTATATTTTAATATATTAGATGTGATAAAACCAAACTCCTTAATAGAGTTTTCAATTAAAGTTATATGTTTTTCGGTGAAATCACAATTACAAAAATTAGAATTTAATAATGCAATTATTTTGGTCCAATCACCGTTATCTAACACCATTTTATATTTAGATAGTATTCTTTTATTTAGATTACCATTTGTAATATTATACGCATTCATAAAAGATAATGGAGAATATATGGAACCCATTACATTATTATTAGTTTCTAATGTACCACAGATATCATTATCGGTAGTATTATATAATATAGGTGATAACGTCCACATTATATCATTATACTTACTCCATTGTTTTAATCTTTCTGGTGGAACACTCCTACTGGGACATAACCAGTTAACAGCATGTGACTTATCAATTTTATTTTCGTTTTCAATAGAGGGAAAATGAATATCATTCATTAATTTCCACATATATTTTTTATCATCAAAAAAGGTTACTAATTTAAAATATTGTTTTATTTCACTATAATATTTAATAAACATATCTTTATATTTATGACTAAAATAAAAAGCGAAATGTAACCCAATAATATATTTTCTAATATCACCTATTAAAGGTTGTGATAATAATTCCATACACTTCTCAATATTACAATAACAATTTAACTCATCTTTCTTCTTGAATAAACGTATTGCAGTGTGGGCTGGAGTATATAATGCAGTTACCTCCAGTTGTTGAGTATTTAAAAATTTTACAAAGTCTTCCGTATAATAAATCTGATTATTAGAAAGGTCGATACCAACTTGACAACAATTAAAATCAAAACCATTCAGTATGTATTGATAATCTCTTCTATTCTCTCTATCATACACTTTAGTAATAGTTATAAAATTTAATAACCCATCCCTACTAACTTCAATGATTCTGTAATTACTTCCATGGTCATAATTTATTTCAGCACCACCATACCCTTCTTGTATAATTAATTTATTTGTTCGTAGTGGGGTGTGTAGTGTTTCTGGTGCGTCACCTTCTCTAAAAATATCTAAATCATTAATAGGGTAATCTTCACCATATTTCATATTTAATAATGTATTTGCCACTGCACCACCAGCAAGAAATCCACTATTGGGGATGTTACACAATTTACTTAACTTATTTAAAATTTTTGCAACTATATTTTTATCTTCTAACAAATTATTCATCATTTTTATTTTTTTTATAAAGTAAATAAGAAGGTATTGTGATCCCTAATCCGATCACAATATAACCAATATATGGGGCTAATAATATAATAGCAATAAAACTAAAAGATATTATTAATACCCACAAACCAATTTTTTCCATATCTGAATTATCCATATTTGTTTTAATTTATTACATTAATTTCATATTTATAACCGATGTATTTGTGTCTAATATTAAGTATTTCACACATTTTAGATACCTCATCAAAGTTGTTAGTTTCAAACACAGTCCCTAAACTATTATTCATTATTATCGATACCACCTTATCCTTGCTTTTTATATTTTGCGTTCTAGAAATCATAGTTTTTCTAATCTGGTATGTTGTTTTTTTCATTTGTTTGTTGTTTTAGTTATTATATAGCATTTCCCCAATTTCGAATTTTATATCTTCCCTACTATAACCTTCATCTATCATATCAAATACCGCATCTACAATTTTATTTGCGTTTTCATCGTAGTCATCATAGAATTTTAAGTTATAACTCATATCTAAATCTTGTAGATTATCGTAGTTGTTACCATAATTATAAGATTCACTAATCATTTGTTTAGGGACTTCTTTATCCTTTCTTAAGTAATCTGCGACACCTAGAAAATGTATCAATTTAATACCCATCCATAAAGATTTCTCTACTTCATCTATTACAACATATTCACTATCTCTATGTTGTTCGTAATACCCGCAACCTAAATTTAAGCAATTAAAATCAAATTTTTGAGAGAGCTGGTTAACATCAGTGAAAGGGTCATTACTAAAATTATTATACCCACCCTCGCTCAATACTGTTTTTATTTTATCTTTAAATTCCGAATCAAAAATCTTAACACCACTACATACCTCAGTAATCCAATTAGCGGATGGGGCATCGAATTGTATCGCATAACCTACATTTTTAAAAAATTCTGGATCGGCTTCTTTAGATCCTAACATACCAATCTCTTCCTCAACGAAAAATGCACCTTTTAGTATGTCCATTTCTAAGAAAAGAGAAAGACAAACAAAAACACCACACTTATCATCCCCACCAATACCTGTTTGTTCATTAGTCAATGGGTTATAGGCGATTAAATCACCATTACCCTTATCAACTATATCTAATCTTCTCTTATTATCAATTAAATCTATATGTGAACGGTGTACAGTATCTATATGTGACACAACACAAGGGTAATATTCACCTAAAGTCATTCTGTCCATTCCTTTAGTTAAGTAAACATTACCTTTCTTATCTACCTTGGAATCTATCTGATTATCCTTAGCGAACTCTAAAATGTAATCCCTTACCATAGATTCGTTACCCGATATCGAGGGTAGTGATAACACTTCTTTTAAAAAATCTACATTCATAATCGTTATTTATTACAAATATAGGGTATTTATTTCAGTTATCCAAATATTTTACATCTTTTTTACATTAAAAAGTTTACAAAATGTTTTTCTATTACTATTTATTAGTATATAATATTTTATTAAAACTATTAAATTATGGGATGTGGATGTAATAAACCAAAACCGAAACCGCCGAAACCTAAAAAATAATTAGGATAACTGATTATCTGGCCCCCTTGTGACTCCATCGGACCAAGGACTATTATCTATAGTATTAGCAGAGCCTCTATTTGGTTCGACTGCCCATGGGCTATTGTCTAATGTATTCGAGGGACCCCTTGTTAATGATACAATATCTTCCCATTTTGTAGTCGACCCCCCTGACGATGATTCATCCCCATCATCTTCAGCAATATTCTCTTCGTCAACATCTTCTAACTCGTTAACCACAAAACCTAAACTTTGTTCTTTATCATAATAACCTAAGTAATAACCATTTTTGTTATACACCACCACCTCAACCTCATCAGTTTCAAAATCTAATTCTTCTGGCGAATCTACCCACTCTAAAACACTTAAGTACCATTCTTTAGGGTCTCTGATGGTTTCACCAAATTCCTTTAGTAGGGCCTTCTTATATTGTTCCTCCGTTATTATTATTTTCATTTTATTGATCTCTCAATTGTATATTATGTATTATATCGTCTCGGTTATCACCTACCCTATGAGAAAGGTAATCATCTACATATCCATCATCTACCTCCCATTCAATATTCATCCCATCATATTCTACACCACTACCATCATCTGTATACATGTCATAATATTCACCATCTTCTAATTGAGTTAAAAACTCTTCTTCTGTAGAAGCATATCCCGTATATGTACCCATTTGATACCCACTTATATACCCCCTCAAAGGAATTTCTTCATTAAGTTCAAACTCCCCATAAAACTCTAATGGGTTACCTAAAAATTCACTAAGATCTCCTTCATAGTTTGTAGGATTTATTTTATTCCAAAGTAAATAATAGTTATAACAGATAACTAAACACACAGACCTTGGTATTACTAAGTCTTTTGACAACTTAATAGAATATGCAGGTATATCTCTTAATTGTTTAAAATTAGGGTATTGTTTTTTCATAAAATTAAAGCATTTAATAATAAACTTATCAACCTTATTACCTATATGTTTAAAGTTAACCATACCATCAAGAAAATCTTTATCATTTTCTACCAGTAATCTATTATATTGACCCTCTGTTAATTTAATTTTCATAATCCTATATCTACTTTATTTATAAAATCATCCATATCACCTGTGATATAGTCATCTAGTTCAGTTTCCAAACGTTGATACCCATAGTCATCATCTATTTGCCAATCCACACTAGAAAGTGACATAGGTTCAACATCTGACCAACTCGTAACTACCATCTCAGATTCACCATCATTCATTTTATCAATAAAATCTTCATAGCTGGTAGCATATGCTTCGGCACTACCACTTACGTATCCATCTATATTACCATATACTGGAACTTCTGTTTTATACGAAAATTTACCATAATAAATTAATGGGTCACCCAATGCCTCATCAAATGTCCATTCATCATTGGGTCTATGTGATCTAAAATTATTATAATTATATGTAAGTAAAATCGACTCTTCTTTACTTAAACTAAAATCGTTTTGGATGATTCTTAGTATCGAATCCCATGAACAGTCCTTGCATTTTCTATCTACTATATTAAACAATTTTACAATGAATGGGGTTACTTTATTACCTATATGTTTAAAGTTAACCATACCATCAAGAAAATCTTTATCATTTTCTTTTAATAATCTATTATATTGACCCTCTGTTAATTTAATTTTCATAATCTAACCTATTTTTGATACCAATGATTCTAATGTGCGGGGGGATAATCTTTCTTTATGCCCCAACCTATCTCCCCCGACAAAGGGTTTAACTATAAACTTACCATCACGTGTATCACCATCGTAAAAATCATCACTAACCATCTCTGATTGGGGGTGTATTTCATCTATTTCTAAATCAAAGTCATCAAGATCTATTTCATCATCGTATAATGTACCAATTTCGAAGTTGTTCCCGTCTTTAACATTCTTTAATGCGTCTTGAGTATTTTTCCCTAATACATAAACTTTACCCATGGGGTATCCTCTACCACTAAGTTCAATCGTTGTGGGGATATGTGTAGGGATTTCCCATATCCTTATATATTCTAAAGGTTCTCCCATTAATTCATCTACCTCTTCAGTCATTGTATCGTAATTAACCATTTTTTTAAAATTATGGGTTAGAATAATTGACTCTTCTTGCGTTAGTTGAATATCATTTGTTAAAAGGTTGACAATATCAATATTCATTTTCAATTGGGAATCTTTTAATTTTTTACGAATATAATTAAATATCTTAATAGTGAATGGGTCAACATTTTTACTTAGTCGACCCCAATCTTCATGTGAAGTATCCTCCGTTAATAATCTATTATATTGTCCTTCCGTTAATCTTATTTTCATTACCCAATCGGTTCATCATTTTTTATTTCTCCTTTACCACCCACTACCTTAATTACGTCCATGAATTTACCACCAAACACATACCCACCAAACAACATCATTGCGTATTTAAGAGCCTCAATAATAATTTCAAATTTATCCATATCCAAACCACCACCTTCGTTTGACTTGTGTATCCCCGCAACCATTAAAACACCTAATGTTACATAATAAGCGATAACTGATACTAAAAGATATATCCTCCCTTGAGAATATTTATCTTTTTCTGTTAACATGTCTTTAAATACCTTCATAATAAATTTTATTAATTTTCTCATATATAAAAACTTTATAATATAAATATCTTGTAAGCATAAAAAAATCTTACCTTTTTAGATAAGATTTAAATAAAAAAAGGGAAAGATAAGTTATCTTTCCCTTTTAAATTAGTTTTAATTAAAACTAAGCAGCGTCACCTACCCATTTAACCACTGAATTCAATCCGTAGATTTCTGTGATTTTTTTCATAAACCTTTTTGGGTTTTTTCTAATGTAAGTTAAGCTTTCTGTTGGAACTTCTGTTTTAGAAGGACCAAAAAGGGTTAATAACTCTTGTTCCCTGTTTTTTGGTGTTTTTTTACTCATTTTTTAAATTTTAAGTTAGTAATTATTTTATGATACAATGATAAACATTTTAAATTTACCAGTCAATACCTTTTTTAAAAAAAATTACTTAATTTCTAAAACTTCTATATCGAAAACCAAATTTTTCCCAGCTAAAGGGTGATTTGCGTCAATAGTTACATCATTTTCTTTAACTTCTTTAACCGTTACATTAATAGTTCCTTTTGGTCCATTTGATTGTAATACGTCTCCCACCTTAAACCCTTCAGGTAATTTATCTTTAGTGACTGTGGTTACTAGACCATCTAAATATTCACCATATGCTTCAGTTGCTTCAATGTTAACAGTTTTCTTTTCGCCTTCTGTCATACCTAGTAAACCTTTTTCAAACCCAGGAATTAAATTTCCTTGACCTAAGATCGTATTTAAAGGTTCTCTACCTTCACTTAATGAAGAATCAAATACTTCTCCATCATCGAATTTACCAGTATAATTCACACTTATTGTTTTACCGCTTTCTACTTTTTTCATAATATATTTATTTTTTATTATTATAAATTAAATAATAAACATAATAATATAAATAGTAAAGTATAACCCCTTTTGATTATTTTTCATATTATGTTTTTAGTGGAGATGGGGGGTTTCGAACCCCCGTCTTGATCTTCATCCATACAGGATCTTTTTACAGGCTTAGGATAAGTTTTCTTAAACTTCCAAAACGGATCACCTGTGTTAGAACTCTTAAGGTGGTTCATGGTCTAAGCATCATTACCTTTCACCTCTTGCACTTCCTTTTACACCTTACCTACCTACAAGTATACTCAATAGTATGGTGTGCATGTCAACTAGTCTAACTAGGCTGCCATTGCATACTCAGCGTTTCCGTCTAAGTGTTTGATGTAGGTCATCACCCATACCTGAATCTTCATACTTCTCGAAGCCAATCAATTCCAAGTCATCCCCATTTTTTTCAAAGAACTTTATATTTTCGATATATAATTTTTTATAATAATCTTCTCTAATAATTTCCTCATTATAAGTATCTTCAAATAATCGTTTCATATATCCCATAATACAAATATACTAAACTTTTTTAAAAAATACAAATAAAAAACCCCTAATTAAAGGGGTTTTAAATAAATTAAAAAGTAAACTTTAAACTACATAAGAAGGGATGCGAGCAGACTTCCAAAGATTATATTCTCTAGTGGTTATCTCCCCATTTTCTAAAACTGTTTTGTTTCCATCCTTATAAGGTAAAACGTGATCCACCACAAATTTATCACCCTCTAAAGCCTCAATAAGGTTAATATATTTATGTGTCTCTTCACCTTCTTTATACCACTTTCCTTCTACTTCACCATTTATTCTAACTTTACCATTAGTTGCCTGCCATAGATTTACCTTATCATAAAAACTAAAATTTCTTTTATTATCCTTCTGTATGGTTAAACCATTTAAATGTGGTGTGATGTCTTTAACTATTTTTTCTAATCTTACATCTATATGAGTAGCAATTAACCTACATAAGTCATTCCAACTTTTCTCTATGCCATTTGCATTATAAATTGCTCGCTTTTCATTTTTTCTCAAAATTTCTTGTTCGTGAAATAATGTTAAAAACTCATCATATTTTTCAGTATTTACAAAAATACTATTTTTTCTAAGATAACTTAATAAAGTATATAAATTATAAACAAAAGATTTATCAAATCTTTTAGGGGTGTCATTACTGTTCAAAACTTTATACCATTCATTTATAACCTTTTTAAACTCACCAACATTGGCAGTTTCTTTTTTATACATTGTATCCCAAGAATCTTGCGTACCACCTCGTTTAGTAGTTTCATAATATAATAACATCGCAAGTAACTCATCGTCAAACATTCTATTCTTTTTAATACTAATTCTGTCAGTTATTTTAACCATCTTAATAGATGTCTCTCTAATATAATCTGCCACAATAGAATTTATGCAATTTCTTTGTTCTTGCCTATTCCATGGTTGACCTTGATTTACTTTTATTCCTAATTCATGCATTTGTATCAGCGACATAGAACTATAAGTGGTTACTGTCAGTTTCTTTTTAAGAAATAGGCTTTTATCTTTATCGTGGGTATAAACAACTTTTATATCGTTATTTATATACTTAAGTAAAGTTTGACTTCGATTATTACCATCAATGGAAATATATTCATATCCCTTATCCATAAGGTTCTTAAAATATTCTGAGTCCTTATGTCTATTTTTTTGTAACGCAATATGATAACTAGCACCAATATTTACTACAATAATGGAATGTGATACCATATTTTTATAAATGGAATCAATAAAACTCAGTTGGTTTTCTTTATTCCAAGAGTTTCTTCTTTGGTACCGAGGATCTATATAAATTTTTTTCTTTTCAATCCTACTAACTATATCCTCAATATAATCTTTTTCGGTTGTGAAATGAACCTCTTCCGCCATATTAATTACTACTTCATTTTTTGATTTTGTTGTCATTATGTTTTTTTTTAAGTGTTTATAATTGATTACTTTTTTATTCTTTTACTGATTTTTCCTGCTAACATATTTACCTAATTTCTTCTTCACCCATCTTTACTCTCTCTTCTTTCCAAATAACTTTCGAATGATTTTCCTGATGTATCTGGGTCGGTGTATATCTCTTCACCATCATATATAATATCTGTTATTAATGAGTTTTCATAATCATTAAACAATATATCTTTTATTTTTAATTTTAATTTAGATATGTTAAATTCTTCATCACCCTTAATTTCTATTATACCAGACATAATCCACCCTTTTTCATTAGATATTGTAGTGATAATATTTTCAGTACCATCATAATGACAAATCTCTTCACTATCTACTTTAGCGTTATATGGTTCACCCTCTAGTTCCCATACATTATCTATTTTAATCTCTTCATCACCATCGATGATATATAAAGTGGTACCATCTACATTAGCACCGTAAACGTGTAGTTGATCATCACGATCATACCAACCATAACTATCTGGTAGCACTTCTTCTATATCCCACATGACATTGCCCAGCGTTTCGTCATCTGATTCTGTTTTCTTTTCTAATATTTCCACCTCTTCATCCGTAAAACTTCCCTGAACAAGTTCCTGACCGTAACCTACTACCCTTATTTCTATTGTTTTACTCATCTTCTTTATTTTGGTGTGTGATTATCAAACACGTTTTGAATCTTCTCTGTTGAAACTCCTCCATCTGATATTGGAGCATCTAGTAATATCTTCATCGTTCCAAATGCCATTCCAGTTTCACCCTCTTTAAGCATATCACCCATAAGTTTAAGTTTCATTTCCTCTGGTAAACTTAAAAACCATTTTTTTTCTTCAGTTGTCATAACTTTTATTATTTATTTATCTTTATGTAAATCAGTTTCTTCACTAAAAGTTTTTTCCTTTACCCAATCTTCTTGTAATTCTTCCGCCAATGTCGCTGAGTATTTAGCACCATCCTCTTTCTTCATTTCGAATTCCCACATATTTTCACTTAAATAATCATAAGCTTCCTCATCAGTCATCCCCTTTAATTCTTTATAGTCATCGGTATCTATTTCAATAGTATGGCTACGTCTGTATGTGTACCAACTCTCTGACATATATACTTTTACTTTACTCATCTTAGATTATTTTATTTAAATAAATTTCCTGTATATTCTTCTATTTTCCACTTTGGTTTTAAATCACCAAAACTTTTATAAATATAGTCATTTTCTCTCCAGTCTCTATCTCTATCTGACTGAGCTTTGTTTTTATATTTAACCGCTTCCGATCTATTATCGAAAATAAGTGGTCTAACGTTTGGTTTTTCATCCTCATTTAACTTGTAAGGTATATGGGACTCCCATATTTCATTTAACCCATTTGTGTCTTCGTTAATTAAATCAAAGGAATCAAACTTTCGATTTCTTTCTACTACAATATATTTTTTCATATTATTATTTTTTCCCATTGTACACCCGAAAGGATTCGAACCTTTGACCTACTGCTTAGGAGGCAGTTGCTCTATCCAACTGAGCTACGAGTGTAATTTAAAATATTCTATGACGTACTTCGCATAAGAAGTAAGTACATCAGAACCTTCAAACACAAACATATCATCACCGTTAGTAAGGGCGGTATTATAAGATTGTTTAAACTCAGATAAATTATCTATATTAATCATTTTCATTAGTATTAACACCCGGAGTTGGGTTACATTTACATTGACTCTGTAATGACTTTTGATATCCTAATGCCAAACCATTAAGTCTTTCTAATAAATCGTTTATACGATCATCTTTTTGTTGGATAACCTTATATAGTCTCTTATTTTCTTCTTCTAATTCTTTCATATTACAAATATAGATAAAAAAATTTAAACTACCAAATGTTTTTACAAAAAATTATTATCTTTCAGTTCTTGATCGCTAGGGAACCCAATTACTTTTTCACAATCATTACATACTTTTCGTAATATATTATCAGAATCGAATTTTATTATAAATCCATTATGTTTACATTCCTCTTGGATGTCCACTAACTTCTTTTCCAAAGATTTTATTTCGGTTTTTATATTATCCACTTCTTTTTCTTTTGCTGACATATTTTGTTATATTAGGTGATTGTAGGAGAAGAGACAATGAATCAATCAATGTTATAGGTTGTTATTTAATAAATAAATATATTAAATAAATCAAAAATTAACCAACCTTTAATAATCTTTTCCTTGCGTGATTACAATATTTTTCCACTAAGTCTATACCAATATATTGTCTATCCATAACTGAAGCGGCATATGCAGTGGTACCTGTACCGGAAAAATTATCTAAAACAATGTGATTTACATTACTATATAAATTAATAAAAAATGATGCAAACTCCGTTGAGAACGTTGCCTCATGTCCGTCTACTTTACCATCATTATTCTTCGCGTCTAATAAATTATAATAAGTGGTATAATACTTTTGACCTGTTTTGGATATTTTAGTAACTCTTTTATTCGCATAGAAATCTGGGGTTTTTGCAAATATAAAAACTAACTCTGCTATCCTAGTTAACCTATTAGGGTGACCACTTAAAGGTAAACAAGATTTTTTCTTCCAAGTTAAGGTATCATAAATTTCTAACCCTGTATTTTCAAATACCTCGTTGATTAGAAAAAATGGTAGCGAAGGATTAAAAGTTGTGTAACTAAAATTAAATGCTATTACACCATCATCCGTTAATATTCTCTCATACTGTTTAAATATCTCTACCATCCATTCTAAATATTCCCGAATGGACTGATTATCTTTAATTTGGTCTTTAGCCCCAGGATATTTATGATTATCTTTCCTAATTGAAGCTAAATATGGTGGAGATGTTAATATTAAGTTAATTGACTTATCATCAATCTTCTTCATTGTCTCAACTGTATCACCACAATATACATTATTTGTCTCCAAACCAACATTTAATACACCATTTAATTTTTCTATTATAGGTGGTTTAATATTACTGTTACTTTCATTAGATGGTAAACCAAATAAATTCAATTGTTCTCCAGGATTTGGTTTTATGTATGTGTTTTCTCCGTAATTCATAATTAATAATTCTTCACCCATGTTTTGTTTTTTACCGCTTTTAGCTGCAGCAGCCTTAGCAAATTCTTTCTTCTTCCAAACATAATCGTATTTAGGGAACCAATCATTTAATAAATTAAAATCATAGTAACTTAAAGAAAAAAGACCTTTAATATTTTTTAAAGTATCGGATAATCTTTCATGGTCAGTTCTATCAAAATCGTGGTTAGAGTAATAGTTTTCAGTTTTCCAATAAGGTGGGTCCACATAAAAATATGTTGTTTCTGAATCATATTTTTCTATCACCGATTGAAAATCTAAATTTTCTACAAAAGTTATTTTATCATAATGCTCTCTATATTTAGGGTTTTTTAATTTATCCATAAATATTAATATTTTACATCTATATTTTCCTTTATAGTCAGTATAGCTTGAAGTTTCAGGCTTTGACCCAGAAAATATTTGTGTTAAAACATATACGTATTTAGCTGCAATATCAAACTTATTCTCCTCAGTTATTGTCACACCACTATGAAATACCTCTTTTTGGTACTTTTTAAACATCTCAGAATATTCAGGGGGAGTATCCTCAACCCCTAACTGTTGGCAGGGATATTTATCTAACTCCGCCCATAATCTCTCGTAATCATTACAACAATCAAATAGGTTAGCATTAAGACCATTAAAATCGTTATAAACCACAGTTTTAAGTTTAGGATAGTTTTTTAAATCCATATTAAAGAATACCCAAAACATACCGCTAAATGGTTCAACATACGTTTCAATATCTTTAGGGATAAACGGAACAATCCATTTTCCTATTCTTGCTTTACCTCCAATATAACTTATCATATTACTATTATAATTTATTAATTACTATTTGTCAAGTTTGTTAACTATTAAGTATACTATTATTTTTCGAGTTTTTCAACTAACCCATCGATAATACCATATTTTAATGCTTCACTAGAATCTAACCATTTATCTCTTGATGCAAATTCCATAACGTCTTTTGGTTTTTTATTACAGTATTCCCCTAACAAATCAAATAATAAAGTATTATATTTTTCTGCTTCAGCTAAGGTAATTCTAATATCTTGAATGTTACCCTGAGCACCAGAAGATACTTGGTGTAGCATTACCCTACTATTCTCTAACGAAAACCTTTTTCCCTTTGTCCCTGCACCCAATAAAACTGACCCCATTGATGCTGCCATACCTGTATTAATAGTAATGATATCAGAATTAACAAAATTCATCACATCTATCATCGATAGTCCGGATTTTACTGACCCACCTGGACTATCAATATATAATTTAATGTCTTTAGTTTCTGTTTGATCTAAAAACATTAATTGTGCCTGTACAATCGTACTCATACTATCATTAACTGGACCAGCAACCCATAAAATTCTTTCCATCATCAACCTAGAGAAGATATCCATCTGAGTAACCCTTAATTCTCTCTCTTCTAATACGTATGGTGTTAATGTACTGCTAGCCCCATATATTCTATCTTGTAATTTTTCCCAATAATGAAACTGCATCCCACTAACACCTAAATGTTTCATTGCGTAATTTCTAAATTCAGAGTAATGATCATAATTTGTTATACTATCCATAATTTCTTTTTTATTTGTAATGATGTAATTATTTTTTCTTTTATTCTTACTAATAGGGGTTTATCTTTTATTTTAAAAATTATTGTTAATCTGTTATACCCATCAAATATTGGCCCATATTCCCCCTTATTTATCACCCACTTAAATTTTAAATCAGTGTATGGTATGAAACCGTCCTTAGAAAATATCCCACTATTAGAGGTGTAAATATTTTTGAGTATGGTTTTATTATACTTCCTCCACCACCTTGTTTTAGTAATCTTATATATAAATTTATTATATTCGTCACAAGATTCAAAAGCATCATAGTAAGGATCACCTTTTCCCCATTTACTTCTAGTGGGTGCTACTTTGATAATAGGTTCAGAATATAATTTATATGTATTTAAATCTGATATATTATATTTTTTAATTTCATATAACACACCATTTTTATCTCTAGCATCTGCTTTAATAAACTTAGATTCGGACATAATGGGTTTAAATTTGTTGGGGTTTTTATTAACACTTAATAATCTCTCCATATTATTTTTACCCGTACCTGTCCATTTAATTCTTGGTGCTTTAATGTATCTTTCAAACCCTTCCCTAGACCTAACTAACACTTCGAATTCTAACCCAGTTTTAGCTCTAACCTGACCCATAATAAAAATTAATGAGTTATAACTAAATTATCAATACGTGATAATGTTTCACACAATAATTTAGTTATTTTATAGGGGTCAGCATTGGATGCTGGTCTTCTATCCTCTAGATACCCTTTCCAGTTATCGTTAACTACTCCAATTGGTATTCTAATACTAGCACCTCTATCACTTACCCCATAGGTAAAAGTATTAATGTCTGCAGTTTCAAACCCACCAGTTAATCTTAACTCGTTGGCTGATCCATAGTTTTCAATGAACTCACTGTGTTTAGTTTTTAACCCCTCACATATTTCTTTAAAATAATCTTCACCACCTTCTTCCCTCATTCTTCTATTAGAAAAATTTGTATGTAATCCACTACCGTTCCAATCACCCTTTACTGGTTTAGGGTGGAATTCTACATGTACATTATGTTGTTCACATATCCTATGTAATAGATACCTACTCAACCATAAGTCATCAGCCCCTTCTTTTTCACCTTTACCTAACAACTGGTACTCCCATTGTCCTAATAACACCTCAGCGTTGATACCTGTTATATTTAACCCAGCGGATAGACAAATATCTAAGTGTTGTTCTGCAATTTCTCTACCTTCAACATTTCTTGTACCAACGGCACAATAATATGGTCCTTGTGGGTCTGGATTTCCCTTATCAGGGAAACCTAATGGTTTTCCATTCTCACCCACTAATGTATATTCCTGCTCAAATCCAAACCATAATTCATTTTCTTCGTTAGATAAAACCCTATCCCTAGTGTTACTTTCATGTGGTGACCCATCAGGGTTTAATACTTCACACATAACTAAAAATGTTTGTTTGCGTTGGGGATCCATAATAACTCTCACTGGTTTTAATAAACAATCTGAAAAATTACCTTCAGCTTGTCTTGTAGAAGACCCGTCAAATGACCATGTAGGTAATTCTTCTGAACATGGACCATTAACTCTTAAGTGAGTATACTTAGGATTCTGAATTGGGTCGAAATCCCACACCTTTGTTTTACTTCTTAAATTTTGTTCTGGCTGATACCCGTCAAGCCATATATATTCTAATTTAACTTTCATAATATTTATTTTTTAACTTGTTTCGCAGCTTGTTTAGCTAGATCTTCTTGTATCTTTTTTTGTTCTAATAAACTAGCAATACTTTCTTTTATCCCACTATAAGTGTCAATATCATATTGTCGTAAAACACCACTAAATGTTGTAATATCTGGTTTTACTATGGTTAATTTATCCTTTTCCATATCATAAACTACTTGCGCCAATAAATCTTTTACTATATAATCCTTCTGATTGTCTGCTAATTGATCAAATATGGGTTCGTTTATTTGTACGATTACGTCATAATCTGTCATAAATTTAACCATATCTTGTGATTTAGTTACTGACCCAAAACCATCTTTAAGTGTATTATTAGATAATATCTTTATATTAAAAAATTGTGGTATATTACTATTAATAATGTGTGAATCAAATAATTTTGATGTTCCCTCATAAACTTCTTCAAACTTTGCCATATCAATTTATTTTATTTTTTAATATCCCTATTTCTTTATTTATTCTTTTAACATTTTTATCTGTTAAAGGTACTACACTATGTTTCACTCGCCTTGTACCATTTTCTAATTGAGTTTCTAATCTTTGTAGTGCTGATGTTCTCCTACCGCTTTGATTTTTTTTCACTTTAATTTCAGTTTTAATTATGTTATTATTTAATTTCAGTTTTATAAAAGTATATATAATATTTTTTATAATGTCAAATATTTAACGATTCAATTAATTTTTTATTTTCCTCATTGACTTCTTTGGGTATGTCTATCCAAACCTCTATCATCATATCCCCTACCTGATTTCCCCGCTTTAACCCTTTATTTGGTACCCTTAAAATGTGGCCAACTTGGGTACCAGATTTTATATTAAGCCTTATTTTACCACCCAATGTTTCTATCTCAGTTGGGCCACCCAACACTAGATCTTTATAAACTATTTTTATTCTCTGATGTATATCTAAACCATTTCTATGAAATTTTTCATGAGGAACTTCAGTTATGTTAATTATTAAATCACCGTTTTTTCCTTCCTTGGTTGCGTTACCCTTATCTTTAACTAATAAAACCTCACCATCGCTTATTCCCGGTGGTACATCAAACTCGAGCATCTCCTCTTTTTGGTTAGTGGCAGATCCATTACATTTTTTACATGGATCAACGATATTCTTACCATTTCCACTACATTGGGGGCAGATTACTGAATTTTGTATTCTCCCTAGTGGGGTGTTTTGTACCCGCATTACCATTCCTTTACCACCGCAGCTTTTACATGTGGTAGATCTACCCCCTGTTGAGTTGCATGTGGTACAACCTTCTTTTCTTTTATACTTTATTTTTTTATGGCTACCTTCAAATATTTCATATATACTTAATTTTATGTTTACTCTTATGTCGGATCCTTTTGGTTGCCTTCTTCTTTGACCACCGGATGGATTTGCACCACCAAAAAATGAGGAGAAGATGTCATCCATATTCATACCTGACCCACCAAAAGGATTTGGTTGACCGTCAGGGTTACCATACGCATCAAAGTTTTCCCGCTTTTCTTTATTCGATAATACAGAATAAGCATCTGCGATTTCTTTAAACTTTTCCTCTGATTCTGGATTATCCGGATTCTTATCCGGATGGTATTTTTTAGATAAAGTACGATAAGCTTTTTTAATATCTTTATCGGTAGATTCTTTATTAATCCCTAAGATATTATAATAATCTTTATTCATCTCTGTTTTAGTTTAATATTTATTTATTACAATAAGTAATTATTTTTTATTAAAAAATAAAGCTATGGGATATAGAATTATCATTTCTTGCAATGGAAAAAAGAAAAAAGTGTTACATAAGAGTGATGATATTAAACATATTAAGAAAAAATATTTTTTTATAAAAGATAAAAATAAGGTATTGTTCCCTAAAAAAACTAATGCGTATAAAAAAACCACACCCGTAAAGTATGAATTAATATTAATGAAACAATGGGAAGTAGGTGATACACCCTTTACCGATAGAGATGAATTGGGGAGGACGGTAGAAGTTGGGGACATAAACAAAAAATGGACCATTTTACATAAAGATGAATATTTCTATGAAGAAAAATTTACCATATATGGTTTAAATGAAAGGTTAACATCTATAGAAATAATAAAAAAAATGTTAATGAAAAAACAGAAAAGGAAAGGTATAATAATTAAACAAGTTAATTATGTTAATAACAAATTATTAATCCATCAGTATGATGATTTTGATCTGGTGATTTGTAAATGCCCCGAGGATTGTAAAAGATTATATGACATATTAAAAGATTTCTGCGATAATAATAAAGTCAAAAATATTATGTTTACTGGGGCAATAGGTAAACTGAGTATGACCAATACCTATAAAATGATTATGGAAAAAACTGGTTGGGATAGGTGGAAAACCTATCGAACAGTTACTAGACCTTAATCGATATCTAACTGGAATTTTTCTTCTAACTCACCAATTAACGTATTCAATTTTTCATATTCTTTTTCGTCACCTATATATAGTGGGTTTATACATACAATTTTTTCATTATTCTCAGTTGGCATGAAAAATAATCTAACATTATCACCTTTTTCATCAAGGTATTTCTTAACATTTGCACCGTATGAAGATACTAATTCCTTTTGTTTAAATAACTCTTTATTTAAATAAAATACTAAAAATAGGGGTTTATTTTCTTCTTCTTCATCTTCTCTAAATTCCTCTAGAGAAACATATTCTACATCCTCTATCCCATGTTTTTCACTAAGATTATTTTCTTTTTTAATTCTATCCTCTTCACCTAATACATCATAACACTCTAAAGAGTTATCATTTTCATCTTTTAAATAAACTAAATATGATCTTTTACCATTTTTTAGTGAATAATTTTTAGTTACTATTTTCATTTACATAAATTATATTTTTTGTTATTCATAATATAATTTTAGTTAAAAATTTTAAAAGTGTAAACATTTAAACGAAATTATTAACAGATTCTACAATTAAATTTTTAGGTGGCACACCACTTTGTCTCCAAACTTGTTTACCTTCTTTAAATAATATTAAGGTAGGGACACTTCTAATCCCATATTGTGCAGCAACATTTCTATTGTTATCTATATCTATTTTTAATATTCTTGCACTATCACCCACATCTTTAGAGACTTGTTCTAATAATGGTGACATCATTTTACATGGTCCACACCAAGTTGCATAAAAATCCACTAATGTGGGGGTTTTAGATTTAATAATTTCTTCAAAATTTTCCATAATATATTTTTTATTAATATATACAAGTTTTTACAAAAAAAAAGAGGATACTTTAAAAAAATATCCTCTCTTAGTAATTCGATGTCGGAATGGTAGTTCGGAATTAATTTTACGTAATAACCGTTATTACGGTAGATTGTTAACTCAGCCCCACTGAATGTCTTTTTTTTTACTTGAGACAAATTCAAGAGGTATGTTTTAAAACCTAAAGGATGGGATAATCCCATTTTAAACCTCACCTATGGTTATTCCCTTTATGTTCGTTTAGGTAAAGGGAAAATAAAACCTGTTTCTACTTTAGCTTAGTTTTTTAAGTTTGCAGAAACCATTCGTTTTACATCTAATACTTTTGTGGTTACGGAATATCGGTTATTAGTTACCCCACACTCTGTTATGTCCCCCGCCTAAACGGTTTAATAACTTATGATGTGGAAGGGTCCAATTCCCTTTTTCTATCTATGTTTAGTTTTAAGTTTAATTTGCTGTAATTATTCCTTAAGACCACAAAATTTTTCAAAGAACGTTTTATATAGTAATTAAATTATATCTTTCGTCATTAACAGTATCCATCATTATGGATTCTGGTGTCATATTCTTTCCACTCAAAAGAGGTTTAAGAATTGATGGGCTAAAACCTGATACCAAAGCGGTACCATTTTTATTAAACTCCACTGGGAAATTAGTCCCTCTAGCGTTTAAGTTCCAATATATAATGTCTGGTTTTTTATAACCAGCCACTTCATACATAGATTCAATCATAGACTGAGAACCTAAGTCTCTACGTGTCGCCTGATTGAACTGCATATCTGATAAAATCATAATCTTAGTAGGCATCTTATCCTGTGGGATATTATATGTTTTAGCTTGATTTAAAATCAAATTAAACACAGCCTCTAAATCTGTACTCATACCCCAATCAGATCTTCTGAGTTTGTTAAGTCTTTCTTTAAGACCACCAGTTAGGTACTGAAGTTGTGGGTTATTTGAGAAAGTGACGAAAGCATCTTTAAAGTTACCTTCATTTCTTTCTGAAATATACATACCCAATGAGATAGCCACATCCATACAAGTAAGGTTATCGTTACCACCAGCTGGACAACACATAGATCCTGACACATCCACAACTGGTAATATCCTTTCATTCGAATCTTCCATCCAATTAGGTAAAGACTCCCATTGTTTTTCTGAAACAACAGTATCACCACCTTGATTAATACTTTTAATTATATCATATGGATAAACCGCCCCAGCGTTAACTTTCGCAGTTCCATCTATTAAAGCTTTCTTATATTCATCATATCTTTCAGTATCATTTTTTACAAATGACTTCTGATATCTAGATGACGCTAAAGAGGGTAGTTTCGAATAATCAATACTTTCCCAATCCTTAGCACACATCTTAGATTCCACAACGTTAGTTAGGTTAACCAACATCTTTCTATACTCTTTAGGGGTGAACCTAAATAGTTTTCTAAGTCTGTTAGCCACATCCCCTTTTCTTGGCATCCATTTGGCACATAAAGCGTCTCCGTTTGTTAAAGAGTCTTTAATTAGTATGAACATATCGTCCTCTAATTCTGTACCAACCAATACCAATACATCGTCCCATCTTCCAAATTCTGGAATCAGTCCAATGTTTTTTCTAACTGTTTGTGGTGAGGTAGTAGTTAGGTGAGTTACTATATCTCTAAAGATTTGTCTCTCTCCAGCTCCACTTCTTACATCTCTACTCCAAAATAGAAGTTTAGCTGCCATCAATGGATTTTCTTTGTAAGCTTCATTAAATAAAGAAACAACTTTATCTTTTGACTTACCTCTCATAGCACCTATGGAAAAGAAAAGGTCAACACACTTATTAAGTGTTGTTGGGTTTGTAACCATACCGTTTTCGGTTAGAGTTACATTCTCATCTGTTTTTACTATATCTGTTTGTAAAGTATCCATTGTTAAGTTGTTTTTGTCTAAATATTTATAAAATAATAAGCACTTTATTTTTAAATGTCAAATAATAATACGTTTTTTTTTAAAAAGGTTGTGTTTAAACGAAGTTAAGGGGGTTATAATATCACTAGTTTCGGATAGTTCTTCAGAAACAAAAATATTTTAAACTGCTAAATATTTAGGTAATTAATTATCGAACCAAAAAACTATTCTTACCTCATTTTTTTTACCCATCTCTAATAACGTTGGGACTACTTTCATAAAGAAATATGGGTCAATACCTAACTTTTCTAATTCCCCATTATCCATTTTTGCATAACTACTATCTAATAATTCCCCAACAGTAAAATAATTATGTGAGTGAGCATCAGCGCCCCATTCATCACTCATTTGTAATATATCTAACGAAGAATCGTCAGGTAACCCCTTGGGGTAGAGATAATCTTCCGACCCAATCATAGGGTTGGATTCACTTCTTACACGTGATAATATCCCAAATAGAGAATAACATCTTCCATTATACGGTGAATCAGTAAACGGTGATGCTAATAACCCAATCTGCTCCGCATCCCACATATCCAAGTTTTCTTTCGCAATTCTTTTAGGGAAATGTTTATTTATTATATATTGTTCCGTCCTATTGGTAGGGGGGTCGCCTTTTCTATACTTTTCCATTACCTCCCAAGTTTCATCGTCATCTAAACCAAAAATCTCTTTTAATTCTTTTTCGATGTATCCGGCACGCCAATTATCAAAAAAAACAGGTCCAATTTTATCCCATTGATTAGTAACGGGATTTTTCTTTTCTACATATAAATGAATATCACAACCCATATGAATAAATACCTAATTTTATAAAAGATTATATTTTTTTATTACTTTGTCAGATACCATACCCTCTTCTCCATTTTTTTTGATTCTCGACCAAATATATTTTATAGCTTTTGAGTGGTCATTAAAACCGGATTTAATAACATCCCTCCCTAAATAAACTGAAGAGGTTACGGATCCAGGCGAAATTATAACATCACCTTTGTGATTTTTTCCACTCGTTGGTTGAATGATTTTATGACGGATATCATATTCCCCTACTTTACATACGTAAGACCCTAACTGTGTTGCTTTTGTTTTTGTTGCCATTTTTCTTTTTTTAATGTTAATAATTTAGTTAATCTTTATAAGTATAATAAATATTTTTTTAAAATCCTAATACTTCGGAAATATAGTTATCTATATTTTCATTAGTAGAAGGAAAGGGGGTTAATATATCACTACAAGGATCCCACCGGTATTTTTGACCTATAACCTCCATTCTAATAGATAATCTCTTTTCTGTATCTCGCTGACCTTTAGTAGACCATGTTAACTTAATACCATCTAATGGTACGTAAATATAATCTTTATAAAATACCCCCGCAGTGTTTTTCCTAATTTCCTCAATAATTTTCTCACCAATTTCGTCTTTATCTATATAATCATATAACATCTCTATTATCTCATTATAAAGTTGCAGATATTCGGGAGTATTAAATGGTGCATTAACAGTAGTTTTATACATCCCAAAAAATTCTGAGAGATGGAAACCACCCTTTTTATCCCATTGGACATGTTTTACTTCTATTTTATCTCCTTGTTTAATGATACCCCCAATAGGTTTCACCGATTCGATGTCCCATTTTTGTATTTTTTCTATGGTGATATCCTCTATTAATATCGTATATGCTTCAGTCTTAGTTTTAGTACCTTCAACTATATCCTTCATTAACCCTTGCAATTTAATATTGTTGTGTGAAGTACTACTTAAAATCTGGGAGCTATCTCCACCTTCAGGTTTTATAAAATATTTTTCATAATCAACACATGGTGACCAAATTTTATCATGAAAACTTAATTCATATGCTGTCGACCCTATAACTGATTTATAATTTTCTATTATCTCATCTATAATATTAGTGGTGGTGGGATTCCCCTCTATTAAAGTATTTAATAATGCCTCTACTTGATTAGTAGATTTAATTAACCCACTCTCAAAATATTTAGATATAACAACTAAAGATTCTAATAATTTATCTACTTCTACCTTACCCCCAAAACCCCTAAATATTTTAGCTAATTTCCCATACATAGTTTTTAATTCTTCGTCTTTGAATTTTTTGGGGTTTTTGATTTTTTTAATAAAAGTAAATATATAATTTAATACTTCCCATGCAATATCATATTTGGTGTCCGAAATAGTCATTTCGTCTTTATTCCCTCTATTTGTATTTATATTACGTTTTATATTATTGTATGCTCTATCATAATATGAGAAATCCAATTGTGTAATTTCATCACCATTAAAAGGAATGTCTAAGGAAAAAATATTTCTTCTTTGTGACGCGCTCCAAGATTGATCAGGTCCTTCCATACCAGTAATTTTTAACCCTTCTTTAATATAAAATGGTTCATCTTCATTTTTCAATCTTACACGTAGAGTAATAATTCCATTTTCCTCCGACTGAAAGGTTCCTTTAGGTTCATCGAAGATATTAACTTCGTTAATGTAATAAGACTCAATCATTTTTTTTAATTCGATTCTCTCTTCTTCACTCATCTCTCTTTTAGCAACCCCCATAATTATCTCGGGGGATATTTCATCTACTATAACATTTAAGTCTAACCATTTTTGATTGTAAACTTCGATCTCATCACCCCATTTATTCTCCTGATATATTATATCACTTTCTTTTTCTTTTATTTTTACCCCTATATCCTTAAGTTTATCCTTCCACCTTTCTCTTTCTTCTTCAGGTGCAGCTTTCCATTCAGATAAGGTGTAATCACGTAACTGCTCGATATCACTAATTTCCTCTTGGAGTTCCGATATTACAACATCTCTTTTTTGTTTTAATTCTTTAATTTTTAATACTAACTCTTCTTTTCCAATCTCATCTACTTGTTCATTGATACGGTTGGAAGATAAAAAATTATCCACCTTTTTTTGCGAACCTAATTTATGCAGTTGGTTAGGGGATATAACCCCATTATCTCTATACTTTTTTAACCATACCTTTAACTGGTTGGTACCTTCATTTCTTTCAATTGATTTCTTTAATAATCTATTAACTTCTTCATTTTCAAAGATTACTTTATATAATAATTTTTTATATTTCTTTATATCAAATTTTCTATTTATTTTATATTCGGAAGCACTGTATTGGGATGTAAGAATTTTAGAATCACTACCTGTTACTTCCGCATTAACTATTTTTTTTATATCAGGGTGACGCTCCAGCGTTTTCTCATAACCTATTAATGTATCCCATGTTTCTTTATCCATTACACCCGTAACAGATATTTCATTATTCCGTTGGTGGGTTTTAACCGCATTTTCGGTAGTGTCATCGAATGTACCTGTTACTCCCACATCTAATAAGGCTTGCAATATGGATACCACTGCACCTTCATCATTTAAACTTAAAATATCCGGATTCTTAGTTATTTTATAAAAATCACCATGAAGTCCTAAAGTATTAGGGGGTGATTCATTTATTAACTTTTGCAATCCATTAGGGGTAATGAGATTTTCATCTTTATTAAGGTCAATTTTACCGGTATTAAAAAATTCTTCTACAATGGAATCTATTTTTCTTTTTAATTTCATATTTATAAATATATGAAAATTATAGTTAAAGAAAAACAATTTAATAAAATTTTAAAAGAAGAAATGTTCTTTGACTCGGATTTCATTGATAAAATTTGTAATATAATGATTAAGGAAACTCAGTTTGGATTCGGTGGTATGGGTTTGACACCATATTTATTATCACCCTGGGATAATATAAATAAACTTTTTTTAAGGAAAAGTCACGCTACCCATTTTAAAGCCATACACTTGAAAGATGGTATGTTTAGAAGAGACCCTAACCCAAACTTTATGATCTGGGCTAAAGACTTTTATGGGTTAAGTAAAGTGGAATCCAATGTTTTATGGGGAAAATATTCTGGAATAGCAATAGAGATGGTTAGTGATTTTTTAAATAGGTTTGGGGATGGTAGCTGGTATGGTCTGGAGCGTCAAATTCCAGATGTTTCTGGTTTTAACAAAAACTACTTATAGATATTTTTCTTTAAGGTAATTTAAATTATCCTGTAATACTTCTTTACCTATGAATACCCCATCTTCAAGTTGATCCCTATCATATAACATTATTCCGTTATCGTCTGGTGATACACCGACAAATAAATCAATATATCTATAATTTTTATACCCCATAGCTTGTTTCGCCGCAAATGATTTATTTTTAACCTGAACCAGAAATATTTCATCACTTAATTCAACAATTAAATCAACACCATATTTCATATCAATAAAATCTCCATCTCCTCCTTGATATAACACTTTAAATCCTTGTGTTTCCAGTAATTGTATTGCCAATAGTTCTGCACCATCACCCTTGGCGGTGTTTATTCTAGTATTATATGTAAAATCTTTGTATTCTTCTGGATCTGGAAAATATTTTTTAAATAATTTATAAAGTGTACTACTTTTTACGTTTTTATTTATCTCTTTATCGCCGAACCTTAATACTTTAAGATACTTTTTAACCTCAGTGTCGTTCATTTTAATCAATTCGGGTATCTTATCCCCCTTGATAAATAAAGTGGTTAAGAGCTCAGATAAATCACTCCAGTTGGTATTTAGTTTATTGACAAAGTCCCAATTACCTTTATCATCTTTAATTAACCCACAATTTAATAATTTTGTGGATTTAAATGTATCACCTTCTTTTGTAATTTCTTTAAATTTACCAGTTTGGTATAGATATTTTAATGGTTTTTGGAATTTATAATTAACATCTTCAGTTTCTACATTATCTCTAAGTAACATATCAATTATATCGTGCATATTTAAACCATCTCTATCTTTTAACCAAGGACCGTTACGATGTATTTTTTTACAAACTTCCATTTCATTACTAGAAAATCTTCTACATACATCATATTTTTTGGGTCTATCATCTGCCTCTTCTTCCAATAATATCCTATCAGCTTCTTTTCTTTCATTCTCCTCAAACTTAACGCTAGGGTGAGATAATCCATTATCATATGTTTCTTTATCATTTAAGATAAAGTCCATTATATCTTTATTGTTTTCTTCCTTGTCCATATAATTCTTTTAAAATTTCCTTTAATTCAAAACACCATAATTCTACCATATCAGGTTCCATTGACGATCCACAACATATCTCAACATTTTCTTCTATGTTATCCACTAACTCTATCGCCCTTTTAACCTTATCTTTCATAATTATTTTGTTTGAATTTATTTTTCACTCGTTCTGACACAGGTATTGGATCACCACTCTCATCTACTCTAACAAACTTTATGTTGGTTGTCAGCACTGATGACTGTCTGCCCGTATATACATTATGTGACCTACATTCTAATAGTAGAGTTACTGATGTAGTTCCAAATTCATATACCTTACCATATATCTTTAGTAGTTGACCTTCCTTAGAAGCCTTTTTGAATATACATTCATCTATCTTTATTGTAACCATTCTTGGTGTGTCACATACTTGAGCCGCAAATGCTGCACCTGCTGCATCTAACCAAGCTAATAACTTACCCCCGAAAAGATTTCCATGAAACCCTAAGTCTGATTTCTTGATAGGGTGTGTGGATATTAATTGAAATTCTTCTAATTCTTTCTCACTCATCATCTTTGTTTTGGTGGTTTTGTTGAAACAATACTATGAATTTTTTTGTGAAATGTCAAATTATTTCAAACATAAACGTAATACCCGCTAGATTAATCTCTATTACTTCGTTATGGTTAAACTCGCCAATATTATTATTGGTTTTGTAAAATAACTCTTCGTCTAGTTTTTTGTGTGTGTCCACATCCAATTTATAGTGAATCGTTAAATCTTCTACAGGTATTCTTTCATTTTCAACACATTCGTTTGCTATCTCTAAAACTTTTTCTAAATTCATCTTAAAATATTTCCATTAATCTAATTAAAAATCTTCTAAATGCAGATTTTTTAACTTTTTTAACCTTACCACCAGTTTTCTTTATATGGTCACCTAACCCAGATCTTATCTGTTTTATAAATTGCTCCTTCTTTAATTCGGTTTTCTCCCTTTCAAGGTCCATCATACGCGACTCTCTTTCAAATTCATCCATGTTGTAAATCTAATTAAAAAATTCTAACTAGTGAAGAATAAAGAGTAGGAAATAATTGATCAGGTAAATTATTCATATTAAACCATCCCCAATCTATATTTTCTTCATCTAAAACACATTCGTATTCCTCATCACAATACCCCAAATAAAAAGGAAAGGGGTCACCTAAGTCATATTGAGTTTCAAAATGTTCGAATCTAATATATTTTGGATCAATTTGCGTTTCTTCGGTAAGTTCTCTTTTAGCTGCGTCTAGGGGTGATTCATTTTCTTCTATTGCTCCCGCTACTACTGACCAAGAATGTGGGAAATACGATATTTTACTTCTTTTTAATAATAAAAAATTCCCCGTATTTTCACATATTAATAAAACACCTGAAGATTTTCTCATAACTAAACATAATTATTATCACCTACTTGGTAATAAAAATAATCGTCTACATCTGATATTGGTCGGATGTATTCAAACTTATTAACTTCCACATCGGGTGACCCTTTTCCACCTCTATTTGTAAACCCATCTGGTCTCTTAACTCTAAATTCAAAATGAACATGATTACCACTACTTTTTCCTGTCGTACCCTCTACACCAATTACATCACCAACATTAATTGGGTCACCTGCACTAACGTTACTCGAGTTTAAATGTGCATAGGCAGAATAATCATTTTCACCATGTTTTATTTCTACTAAATTTCCATACCCTTTAACCCATTTACTATATGTAACGGTACCAGGATTGTTACAAACAACTAAAGGGACTTTTCCATTTTTTCTGAAAATATTACTTTTTGCAGATATATCGTAACCATGATGGGGTTTCGTCCCTCTCACTTTTTGAGGGGCCGAGGCACTACTTGACTCTGAAGGGAATTTTATTTCACTACTTTCACTTACGTTTGGAATATCTTTATCATACTGGGTTAAATTATTTCTTTCTATAACACTTATAATTGTATCTGCATAGGTAGGTGATGTAGCGTACCCCGCCTTTTTTAATCCTTTAGCCCACCCTTCGTAATCTGTTATATCTAAATCAAATAAAGACTTATATCGACTATTTTTATGTAAAAATTTTGAATGGTCTTCGAATGATCCATTAGCACTTGGGTACTTTCTGAAACACTCATTAGGTTTATCATCATTTGCGATAATAGTTTCTCCGTTCCAGTCACTGTGACATTTTATACCAAAATGGTTATTTCCTTTTTTAGCTAAACGTGAATTTCCATTTCCACTTTCAATAATTCCTTGAGCCAAAGTAATGGAAGCGGGGATATTATAACCATTCATTTGTTCTATAGCAGTATTTTTCCATAAATCAATGTACTGAGACCTACTTAGGTTACCAGTGGACCCACCACCTTCTATTTCTTCATCTTCAACATCATCTATTAAGTCTTCACCATCAACACCATCTATTAAGTCTTCCCTACCCATATTTTCCTCTGATGCTATACTATCTATGTCAACAATTAATTCTTCATATGTGTTAGGACCAACAATTCCATCCCATTCTTCACTATCCGTAAAAACACCCTCCTGAAATTCTTTAACTGCTTTTTCTGTGTTAGGACCAAATTTACCATCTACACCATGAATACCTAAATCATAACCTAATAAAAATAACATTTTTTGTATTCTTTCTACAAACTTTTTTATATTCTTACCCCATCTTTTAATTAATTTCCCATCTAAATCTTTTTCAAAGTCGTTAGATTTACTACCACTAGATGGTACTCTGATTGTAGGTGTGTTATTATTTTTTTTCTTTTTATCATAAACAATATCTCTACAATTTTTACAATTACCTTCAGTGTCATACGTTTCACACCATTCTTCTAACGAATAAAATGCCTCCATATACTTAATATATCCTTTATTTGATACGTTATTACAAATATGACTTTCCCAATTATTAAACCTTACCGTATATTCCCATAACCTATCTTTATCCCAGTTAAAATTGTCTTGTAAATATTTCGCTACCATATACCCTGTCCTATCCATACCTGCGGTGCAATGAATCAAAGTATTCCCCTCTTCTAATATTGGTAACACTTCTTCCATTGATTTAGTATATCCGATGCCCTTATCTTTATCCCCAGAATTATATTTATGAGCATTTACCCAATAGTAATTTACACCCATACCTTCTACTAACTCTTTTTCATCCGCCTTACTTACGCCACCACTGTCTGCATCACCATTCATTCTAACAACATTCTCTATTCCCTCCGTATTTATAATATATTCTAACTGTGTTAGTGATGGTTGGTTGCTACGCCAGTTGTTGTTACCCCCGGGTACCTCCTCAAAATTTCTAGGTAAAGTAATATTATCTTGTTCAGTTAATATTAAAAAATTTAACCTATTTAATTGTTCTTCAGTTATTTTTATTCTACTCATTTTCTTTATTTTTTATATACCATTTATATGCTTTCTCAATCTCTTTTAATAAATATCCTTTAATCTTAGAATATAAAACACCGCTATCAATTTTTTTAGGTGAGTATAATTCAATATCAAACTCTAAATCTATTATATTTTCTCCATTAATATATGTCCAGTAAGGGGAAAAAGTAATATTAATATTTCCTTCTTCATTATTTTCATCTTTAACAATTATATTAAATATCATACTATTAATGGGTAATAACTTAAAAAAATCATATTTACCTAATTTTATCTCGATATTTTTTTCTGTAAAGACATCTTCTCCCGACAATACGTCTAAATTTATTATCTTGGGTAAAACTATATCTGTAATATAAGATGCCCACTTGTTCAACAACTTGGTATCATTTTGTGTGCTATCTAAAATATTATTATATTGACTTTCCTTTACTATTATTATCATTTATCTTATATATATTACTATAAATATCATAAAATAATTAATAAAATAAACAAAATGGAAATATTATTAATAATATTAGTGGGGTATGGAATTTCAAATATAGTAGTATTTGGTTCTTTATTCGAAGGATTTAGAAATTTTACTGACACTATAAGCCCAAATTTCTTTGGTAAGTTATTTAGTTGTATGATGTGCACCCCATGGTGGGTTGGATTCTCATTATCGCTAGGTACCCAATTAACTGGATATACACAGTTCTCACCTTTTTATAGTTATGGGTTAGAATGTATCTATATTTCAATATTCTTAGATGCTTGTTTGATATCAGGAACTACATGGTTAATACATTCTCTACAAGATTATTTAGAGGCATAAAAAAAGAGGAATTAATTTTCCTCTTTTTCTAAACTATACTTACTACTCTTTGGTGGTGGTAATTCTACACCATTCTTTTTAATATTACCGTTTTCTATTTTTGGTTTAAGATTTAAATCCTCCATTGTTGGTTCTGTAAGATCCTGAATTATAAATTTAAGTTTTTCTAATTCACTTAATGGTTTATTAGAAAATAACGATTTTAACTCTTCTATTTTAGCCTTCAACAATGTCAATTTCTTTTCTTTCTCAACATTTACTTCAATAACTTGTTCAACATGTTGTAAAACAACATCAATACTGTCATCAGGGTTTTTAGGGAACACCATAAAATAATTTGTATTAGTATTACTTATTTTATATGTTACATTATCAGATTCGAATATATCCCAATTATCTTGTAATATTAAATCTACCACTGGTAAGTTTTTAACAAACCTAATGCCTGTCACATAAGGTCGTAAACTATTTAATTTTTCTTGCACCATTTTATAATTTTATTCCATCAATTATTATTAAAAGTATATATGAAATAGACATACCTAATACTATTAATGATCCTTTATCTAATACAAATCTTTTACCATCTTTAAAACTTTTAAGTAAAAAGAAACTGTGTCTAATTATATTAACTCCAGATAAAAATAATAAAAATAATAAAATTTTATTAAGTATGTCTATCATCATATTATATACTTTTTTTTACGCAGATACCGTTTCCGCATTTTTTAGTTGTGAAACTTCTACACGAATATCTTGACAAAGATTTTTTACTTCTTGACAACCTTTTCTTAATCTTGTACCAGCAGCTTTATTACTTTTTTCGTAAAATTTTGTTGCATCTTCTTCTAAACTAGATACTAACGTTTTTAATTCTTCAAACTTTTCCATTTTTTTGTTTTATTTATTATTATTATTATTTTGAGTTTCTTCAGTATTAATATCCCCAATTTCTGGCGTTAATACTGCTATATACTCACTTAAAGTTTTTATTTTATTATTAGTTAAAACAATATCATCTAATAATTTATCAAAATCAATTTTTTTATGGATAGTAGGTTTAGTCTCATCATTTAAAACCCTATTTAATTCCATTTCAACTGTATCTCTTTCAGAGACTAAATCAGATAACATTATTTCTAAAAACTTAATTCTTTGATTCATATCTTTAACTATAGTGACAATTTTTTATAAAATAAATAGTATATTCTACGTTTTTAACTTAAAATTCAAACTTTTCTCAAAAATTCTATATAATTCTAATTGCACATCCATATCTGACCTAGTTTTAATTCTATTATAATCAAATGATAATATCGGTAATTTATTTAATTTCTCTAAAGTATCACCCTTATTATTTACATTATAAAACAATTCAATATAAAAATAATAAAAATAAGTTTTTAAATCCTCTACATTATCAAAGATAATATTCTCTTTTTTAAAGTTATTTAAAACAGTTTCAATGCACCAGTTAAAATGATTTTTTATATCCCCATCTTCATTTATAACATCATCACCCAAAAAAGTTTCTACTATTAACCTATTTAAAGTTATGATAAAATCATAATATAATTCACACTTATCATATTTTACATTATTTGCTTTATATAATAAATGCATTTCTTCATATGTTAATGATGTCGTAATATATTTTATAAATTCTGCACTATTCATTATATACCTATTATAATTTAAATTTAAATTATATAAAGTTTCATCATACAATATCTTTTGACTCAATTAACGTATAGGTAAATTTATTTCCCCACACATCTTTAGCTTTATTACATATTACCATAAAATCATCAAAATCATCAGGGTCAGCAAATACTTGACAACCCGCAGAATATTTGTCTATATACGTACCAGTTTTATACGCTGAGCTTCTATGAATATTAATTCCGAAATAACCAGATTGTGCACTATCTATATCATAATCATAGATATCATCTTCATTATCATCTCGATAAACTTTTACTTTACCATTTCTTTGACATAATGCCGTATATCTTCCCCCATGTGAATCTATTTTATAAACACCCCTATATTGATCAGGTACCAAAATAGCACATCCGTCACTGTTGGAGGGGTTGTCGATCCAATATTTTCCTGGGTCGGTGGTATTTGACCAACAATAAAATTTCCATTCTCCATCTACTTTATAAGAAATTGTCATATTATCATCATAATGATTTGTTACTCTACCTTCAGTTGAAGAATTTCTAACACCAACAATGTTTACATCGTATCCTTTATTTTCATCATCATTAAACCAAGTATATCCCTTTGATTCAACAGCTGATTTAATTTGTTCTCTTGTATATTTTGGTTTAGGTGGGTTATCAATTCCTAATGCACCCCAAGTTATTGGTCCTACCATTCCATCAACTTCTAATCCTTCTTCTGATTGAAATTCCTTTACTGATTGTTCTGTCATATTACCAAATATCCCATCTGGTGTAATTTGTAGAGCTTCTTGGATTTGTTTTACTTTCTCACCAATATCCCCTTTTTTAATTGTCATAATTTTTATTTTTTATGTTTTTATTATTGTTCCCAACGCCAGCCACCATCTGGACGATTTTCATTATAATATTCATTAATTTCTTCATCATATTCCTCAATAAAGTCATGTGCCGCATCCAATATTTCCCCAAAATAGTTTTTTAAAGCTTTATCACTCAGATTAACTGGTGGTTCTATCATACGACTACTAATCCCTAACATATCTAGTTGTTTGGACATACCAATACCTTCCATATGTTCACCCAAATTATCTTCATCCATACTCAATAATTCCACACTTATATCCTGCCGTCTTGACATATCCGATAATTCAAGATTAATAAAGATAGTGGGTGGATAATCCACATGTTTAATCTCCATCGTTATCATATCTTCGGATAACATTATATCAATGGGTTCCATCAATCCAACCTGCCAACCGGGATATACCATTTTACCAACCACATTATTCACATAATAATTCATTATTATAACATCTGCAGCTTTATCATAATCATTTGAGGTATAGTTACCTATTGTAGATAGATCATCAAATAATATATTATTATAGTCTTTATAAATCTTCCACATTTTGAAAATATAATTCCCATCAGTTAACCCAAATGTTTTCATTAGATCCCATATGTGATAACTATCTATATTTTCCCAATATAAACTATCTCCCACAGGTTGATTAGCGTGAAGAAACTTTAATACTGCCTTATCCATCTTAGTAAATGAGGGAATATCATCTATCAGTGACTCTGTTAATAAATTGTTGATCGTAATCTTCATACATATAAATATAAGGTAATATATAAAAAAAAGTAGTAATTATTTGGCAATTCGGATATTTTGTTGTATATTCGTATATAATAACTAAAAACAAATAACTAAAAACAAATAACTAAAAACAAATAACTAAAAACAAATAACTATGAAAAAATTAATTTTAACAATCGGAATCCTAATTGGATTAACAATCGGTGTATCATCTCAAAATGATACAGAATCTATAACGGAAGAAGAGGTAACTGACTTAACTGAATATTTAGAGGAATATCTTAATAGTTCATCTTTTGAACCTCAAAAATTCCCCAATCAACCCGTATCTTTAAATTTTGATAAGATTGATAAAATCCATCCGAAAACACCATTTAATGAAAAAATTAAAAATCTTTTTTTATCATTAAATAATTCTTCATCACCTAACAACATTGCTAATTTAATAGATTCTTTATATGTGAGAAGTGGTTATTATGATGAAATGTGTTTGGATCTTTGTCATGAGGATTTCTGTGATGGAAATATAAGGTTAGTTTACGATCAATTAAAAGGGGCAATATTAAATGATTTGTATTATAAAGAAATACGAGTTAGTGTAAAACGTGAAATACTATTATCATCATCTGACGAGTATTCAAATCCATCATATAAAGACTACTGGTTAGATTTTAATATCTCTATTGATGGGAGAGTAAAAGGGTTTAGTATGTATATATTTAAGGAAAAAATTGCACAAATCTCTTGGTGTGGGGAATTTATCGAATATTAATAATGGGAATCTTTTATGAAACCTTATTACCAAGTTTTCCCCTTATCAATCTCATCAAACCACCCATTTGGTAGGCAGTTAAAGACATTCCACCGTATTTTCCATCTGTTGAATTTACTGGTTTAGTAGACCCAAAGAATATACCTTTTCCTTTGTTAGCAGCTCGACCTTCTGAGCTCTTTGAGTCAGCAACTGGTAACATTCTTTTTCCGTCTTTTCCTATAACCTCCCATTGTAATTTAGTTATTTTATTTTTAAACAACACATCATTACCATTGACGTAAGTGTCATAGGTTACCTTAACTGGCATCTTTACCTTGGTTTTGAAATCTTCTAGTTCCACTATAGTGTATTTTTCTTCCATTTTCCTATATTGTGGGAACTTCCATACGTAACAGTCTAACGTTTCGCAATTTTCAGTGTTTTGAGAGGATTTAGCTTTTTCTGCGAAACTACTTTGTGAAGTCATACCTTGACTAACTACATACTCCATAAAATCGGCATAAGCTAATGGTACACTACCATTAGGGCTTGACGTTACCTTAAGATTTTTGAAGACTGTGAGTGGATCTATTTTTGTTTTATGAGTTGTTCGGTTAAATTGAACACTACCACTACCACTTTTCATTATTGCGGGATGGTTTTTTGATGCTGTATCCGTTAACTTTCCACTCAATTCCATTGCAGGGTATTTAAATATAATTTCCTGCCCTCCTATACTATATGTTTTTGTTATCCATGTTTGTTTAGCTTTGGGTTTATTCTCTTCTGCTGTTTTATCGGCAGCTAGCTTATCGGATGCTGTTTTGGCAATATTAGCGTTATGAGCATCATTTGCTTCTGCGTCAAATGGATCCACTTCTGTATCCGCTTCTTGCTCATTGAGTGATGATTTACCTTTAACCATATCCATCATTTTTCTCATAGCATCACCTTCAGTGATATAATCATTTGTTTTACCCATTGAGTCTGAGTATTTATAATTATAAAGTTTTTTCATTTTATTTCTACTCTCTACAATCATACTTTTATTTTTATACCCTAAAATACTTCCCTCATTAAGAGCTGTATCCCATCTTACTTTATATAGTTGATTTCCATCTGACATTAAAAATGTGTGTCCATCTTTTTTATAGTTTTCAGGTATTAACCCCACCATATCCGCATCGGATTTAAATTCTGTTTTAAAGTTTAATCTTTTCATTTTGTTTTCGTTTACTCCTTTTGTTACCCTCACCCTTGGAGTTTTTTGATACTCCGTTGGTAGGTCATATTTATATTCTTTATATTTTTTAGATGAATCTTTTAACCTTTCATAGGTATTATTTTTATCTTTCGTCTCACCAAAACCATCGTGAGTACCAAATAAATCATCATAATCAGATGTGTCATTTAATTTATCATTTCTCTCTTCAAATGAATCATACACATCTGTATCTTCATTATCGTATTTTAATCCATACATTTTACCAGCACCTAAAGCTTCTGTATCATAAACATCCCACGGTTCAGTTTCATCTTGTGTTCTATCCACCTTTGGTTCAATAAACTCATCTTCATCGAAATTATAGTAATCACTTAATTTTTTAGAAAAATCCTTCAAAGATTTTTTATTAATTTTACCATCTTCATCATATACCTTTTCTGCGGTTTTTAACCCATTAGGTTTGACTTCATTAATAGTAATTTTAGTATTTTTAGTTAAAAATTTATGTTTCATTCGTCTATTTATTAATAAATATCATAAAAACAAGTAATGTACTTATTTTTTAATTTTTAGGTTTTTTTTCTTAATAACTTTATTCTCAGAATATAATGTTATAGCCTCGGGACTTTGGTTACAGTAAGGGAATTTTCGACATCTATCTTTAATTTTTACAAACTTTCCACCCGGATACGCAGTTTTACTATGTGTAGTACCTTTATTACCTGATCCTTTACCCGTACCCATAAACTCACTATCTGCAAAACCTGGTGTATCATAATCCCCAACAGCACCAGCATATGAAACAGCTTCTTCAATATCATCTTCTTCCAAAACTTCCTTATCTTCATTAAATGAAAACATTTTACCTATTGGTTTGTTCATACCGTTAACTGAAACAGGTATTTCACTCTTTTTAAAGGTTCTTGTAATTGGTCTACCTAATGCTCCAACATATGAACCACTAGACCCCCCAGCGGATGTAGCTTCAGCAACATCTTCAGGATATGACAACGAATAACCATCTACTTCTGAACTCCCGTCTTTATGTAGCTCCTCCATCTGTTCTTTTGAAATTCTTATAGTCATTCCACCTTCACCTCTAATCTTTTCTATCGCAATAATACCAAAATTATCATTACTATAATAGTCTGAATACTCTGCTATGTGATCCATTGCAATTTCTTTAGCCTCACTTTTAGAATCAGTATGTTCCATCTCTATCTTAGTTCCGATACCGATTTCTTTTTTAATATCCTTTATATCTACATCATGTTTTTTAGCTAAATCTTCTGGTGTCATATTATCAGCTTTACCACCAATAAATTTATTTTCTTCCTCATCAAATGATAACCCTTTTAACCCTGCAAGTTTAGATTGTGTGTCAAACTCTTTCCCTATTTCAGAAATTTCTTCAATACGTTCAGGAAGACATTTTTTTCTCATTAACCCAATAAGTTGCTCTAAAACCCAACTTTTTTCGGCATCTATTTTGTGTTTCCTATTAAGTAGATTAAACATCTTAACCGCAACTCTTAATTGGTCAACGTTATTACAAGATGTAATAACATTTTTAACTTTTAAATAATCTGATTCTGAATTTATATCTTCCATTATTTTATTGCATTTTTCCAAAACATACGCCTCATCCATAGTTCTCTATATAATTGTTCTAGGACATTCTTACTTATTTTCACTACTTCTTTTTCAAATTTAGTTCCTTTTATTTCTTTTCCTACTATACTAGCAACTTTTTTCTCTAAATTCGAACCAAAAGCATCTTTAATTTCTTTACGAATCATGACGCCAATCTTATCCTCATCGGTTTTAGTTAAAGATTCTTTAATTATGTATTTTAAACGATCGTTTGTCATTAAATAATATTTTATTAATAAATATTAAAATAAAATAAAAAAAACTACAATAAAACTAATAAAGTTATAATCGGTAATATTATTGACCCTGTGAACCCTAAAATTTTTAAAAACTTTTGTTTTCGTATTTCTTTTTTTTGTTGTTTAATGGTATCATCCTTAAGTGATAATTCTCGATCTTTATTATCTAATATTGATTGGAAATTACTTATCTGCACACTTTGATTTTCAGATTTTTGGGTAAGTTTTACTATGATATCCTTCTGTAATATAATGGTATTAGTATTTAAAGAATCTCTTTCTTTATATGCCGTTAATAAACTATCTACTATTTCATACTCAAGCAAGTCACTAAGAATGACCTTAGCGTCTTCTATATTCATCATTACTAATGTGTCACCTTTTCTATTAATCAGTGTTTGTACCTCTCCTTTTGAGATAATCTGAGATTGTACTGGTAACATCATCAGCGTGTAAACTATTAACAATATTAGATACCGCATTTCTTTTTTCCTCTAACTCTTTTATTTTAATTTCTTTATCTTTAAGTAAAACCTTTGTACTGTCAATCACAAACAAAATTTGATCTATTTCTATTTGTAATTGATCATTAATTTTACTAATACTATCATTCGATAATAATAGTTGTTTATTATCTTCTTTTAAACCGTTTATTACATCTTCATAAGTTTCGATAGGTTTGGATGGTCTAAATATAAAACTTAATATTAATACTCCCGATAAAATAAATATAAAAATTAACTTTATATCAATTTTTGTGTTAAACATTTCCTTCGGGTGTTTGGAACTCTTCTTCTTCAAACCCTTTCATACCTGGTGAATCAATACTTTCTGGACCCTCTTCTTCATCTTCCTCTGATTTAACCTCATTCTGATATTCTTCAGCGATTCTATTAGCCCATTCATCAGACCAAGTTTGGTAATAACCGACTAGCTTTTGGATTTGTTTTAATGTTTCATCATTTAATTGTAATAAGTTAGTTGTAATATAAACACCTACAGTGTCATCTAATGAATAAATCCATTCCAAATTGTTATCGGTAAATTTACCACTAAACTCAACATTTTGAGCTTTAGGGTATAACTTAAACTTATTAAACTTAACCCTAGGAGTCACAGTATCCCTAAACTTTCTTTCTTCTTCAGATGTTTCTGCTGGATCTAATTCTTTTTCTTCTTGAACATTTATATCTTGCTCAGTAAGTAATCTTTGTGTAGGTACCACTTTTCGCCTATCTTCCCTAATTAATTCTAGCATTTTTCTTGTTTCATCGTGATGATTCATTTTCTTTATGTTTTTTTTCTATTTTATTTTTAAATTCATTAAAGTCCCACGCCGGACTTAAATCAGTTTTTTCTTTATAAAAATTACTTCTATAAGTAATCCCTTTAAATGATTCTACACCATCAATATATGTATTATGTCCTACACATTTATGTGGTATTTTATATTTATCACAAAGATAATCTAATAATTCTAGACAAGACTTAACTTGACTACTAGTATATGGATCCCAGTAAATAAATCCTCTCCACCTCTTTTCAATTACCTTAGCTCTTCTTTTATAAATATTACCAACCCAGTCAATATACTTATCTTTTAGCAAATCTTTTAATAACCAACCTTGATTTTCAATAGTAATCGATATACTTTTTTTATCTATCATCTTATCATCTATAAAATCAGAATAATATTTAGGGTCATAATGTTGGTATATATTACCTTTTCTATCTATTGTATATGTTGATGTTTTTGTATAGTTACCACCTAACCTATGTTCCCAACCTTTTACGTGATTTAGATTATCAGAAAAGGAATTACCTAACACTACTTGGTGTTTTTTAAATTCTTTTTTATAGTAATTTTTATCACTTAATTTATATATTTTTTTATCTATATACATCAATCGATTCTATTCTTACCCATTGTGTTTTTTTTTATGATACCACCAGTTGTGGGAGTTGTGGCTTTAACACTCTGGGTTTTACTCTCCTCCACAACTAGTGGTTCAGGTGGGGGTGGTGTCAAATTAAGATCCTCTTCGGAATCATAATCATCATCCGCAACTATTTCTTCCCCCGGGGTAGAGGGTTCTAAAGCTTCTTCCCCTATCCCCATATTAATAGGATAAGGGGTATCAAATTCTTTTCCTTCGGTTGTTGACATCTCCACTACAAAATCATCTCCATCTTCTGGTTCAGGTTTAATAATTTCTTTTTCTATAGGTTTAGATTCTTTTTTTTTAATATCACCATAAACAATATTTTCCAAATGTTCATTTCTATTATTAAAATAATCATTATTTTCAGTTTTTTCTTTCTTATATGTAATAAAAAAATGTAGAGATGTTAAGGAAATTATCGGTAGTAACCCACCCTCTAAAAACGCTAACCATCTTTTTAGTGAAATTATATCCGTAGTTTCGGTACCAACTAATTCCCATACAGGTGATGTTAATTCTACCCATGATTTAAAAAGTTCACCATCTGCATCTATTTCTTTATAACAATAAAATACATTACCAATAACCTGTATCAATGTTACTAACCCAAACATAAACCATACACCACCTCTAACTTTTGTTGATGCTGCCACTAATGCTGTCATAGCTCCAATTTCAATCGCTATAGATAAGTATATTGCCCAATTTATAGGGTTGGCTATATCGTACCAAGTGACAACATGAGATATCGATATGGCAGCAACTAATAATATAGGGATGAGAAACATAAACCTATTAGGGTTATTTTTTATCCATTTAAAAA
>Ga0233412_10000066_pt1 | contig 56714 bp, 61 predicted proteins | sample Na_anoxic_4_MG_FD_180667 | JGI IMG/M metagenome (GOLD analysis project Ga0233412, IMG submission 180667) | Seawater microbial communities from Saanich Inlet, British Columbia, Canada - Na_anoxic_4_MG | ecosystem: Environmental > Aquatic > Marine > Inlet | place: Canada: British Columbia... | reverse complement strand
TTTTACTCATGTACCCTGTGTCAATCTTTTGCCCCGACGCACGTCTGCACCATTAGTCCTGAGAGGACAGGTCTCTGCGGGGCATATAACTGGATGGACTGCAAGGCCTCCTATGAGATCAATCCAACTGGACCTAACCAACCGGTTCCCAAAGGTGAAGTGCTTGATGAGAAACTCGGACAGTTTAAGGGTGTCAATGAGTTTGTTTCGAAGGCCTCAAGGGGGAGTATAGATCACTATAACTTTTACAGCATTGTGTATGACCCGATGACAACCTGTGGATGCTGTGAATGTATTGCCGGAATACTTCCCTCGTGTAATGGGATTATGACCGTTGATAGGGACTATATTGAGATGACACCATGCGGTATGAAATTTTCTACCCTTGCCGGCACAGTCGGCGGCGGGTTGTCCACCCCTGGTTTTGTAGGTCACTCAAAGTATAATATATGCCAGAGGAAATTCATTAAGGGCGATGGAGGTATCTTCAGGATGGTATGGATGCCCAAACATCTCAAGGAAGAGATCAAGGAAAGGCTTGTGGCCATATCAACAGAATTAGGTGACCCTGATTTCTATGATAAGATAGCAGATGAGACAGTGGGTGGTACTGAAGAGGAGATCCTTCCCTGGCTTCAGGAGAAAAAGCATCCCGCTCTTGAGATGGAGTCTATTCTGGGATAATCAATCTTCGATCGAGGATTGATTATTGAAAATTTGGGGAGTTGAGAAACCAACGAACATCCATGCTCTATTACCACAACGAAGGATGAAAGTAGTTGGGTGGTCAAATGGTTACAGTTGAGTATTAAACGACTTAACTTTGATGTTCTCGTAAAAAGACGGATTTAGTGAATGTGTCATTTCGACCAGAAGGAGAAATCTTGAGTTTATCCCGACCTGCCGGGATTACATTGGTAAGATTTCTCGCTTCGCCCTCGGGGCGTAGGCCCCAACGGGCCGGAGGCTCGAAATGACATGTTGTTGAGACTTTTTACGGGCTCATCAACTTTAGGCACTTTCATATAAAAAATAATCAAATAAAACAAGGAGCATGTTATGGGTTTAACAGGTATTCAGATATTTAAAATGCTGCCTAAGACAAATTGCAAGGAATGCGGGCATCCCACGTGCCTGGCCTTTGCAATGGCCCTTGCATCAGGCAAGGCGGAGTTAGCCAGTTGCCCCTATGTAAGTGATGAGGCAAAGGAGCAGCTTGCCGAGGCATCCGCACCGCCAGTGAGGCCGATGCAGATCGGGACAGGTGATCGATCCTTTAAGATCGGTGGGGAAACAGTGCTTTTCAGGCATGAAAAGACATTTGTCAATCAACCTGGAATTGGAGCGCTGGTAACCAGTGACACAGATGAAGGAACATTGGCAGAAAAGTTGAAGGGGTGGGATACCTTTCAGTTTGACAGGGTTGGATTTAACCTGAGACCGGATCTTGTCGCTATAAAGGATGTTAATGGTGACGCGGGGAAGTTTGCGGCACTGGCTAAAAAGGTGGTTGATGAGAGTGAATTTTGTTTGGTATTGATGAGTGAAGATGTTGGGGTAATGAAGGCAGGAATAGATGCCTCTGCCGACAGAAAGCCGGTAATATATGCAGCCACAAAGGATAATGCGGATGATATGGGGGCGCTAGCCAAGGAAACGGGACTTCCATTAGCTATTAAGGCGGATGATATGGACGGTCTTATGGAGCTTACAGGTAAACTGACCGGTATGGGTCTGAAGGATCTTATCCTGGATTCTAACTCGAGGACTGTGAGAAGGGCCTTTGAGGACCAAGTCTGGCTACGCCGTGAGGCTATTATGAAAAAGAACAGGGCCTTAGGTTTTCCAACCATTGCATTCCCCTGCGAGATGGCAGACAACCTTGACAAGGAAACCGTTATTGCAGCTATGTTTATAGCCAAGTATGCAGGTATTATTATACTGTCTGATTTTATCGGCGAGAGTCTCTTTTCTCTTCTGGTAGAGAGATTAAATATTTATACAGATCCACAGAGGCCAATGACAGTAGAGCAGGGTATCTATGAGATTAATGGCCCGAATGAAAACTCCCCTGTTGTTATTACAACTAATTTCGCCCTTACATACTTTATTGTAAGTGCCGAGATCGATGCAAGCAGGGTTCCAACGTGGCTTTTGATAATGGATACAGAAGGTCTTTCAGTTATGACGGCTTGGGCTGCTGGGAGCTTTGTGGGTGATGCAGTTGGTATATTTGTCAATAAGTGTGGCATACTGGATAAGGTTAGTCATAAAAAACTTATCATACCTGGTTACGCTGCTGCTATTAGTGGTGATCTGGAAGAGGAAGTTAAAGAATCTGAGGTACTTGTCGGACCAAGGGAAGCAAGCCAGGTTGCAAAGTTCCTTAAGGATTTCGCTGTTTAAATTTAAAAAGGAGAGAGGGAAATGCTATTAATCGGAGAAAGTTTGAATGTTATCTCTACAAAAATAGGTCGTGCCTTTAAAGAGAGAAATCCACTTCCAATCCAGGAGGAGGCAAAAAAACAGAAGGAACTGGGCATGGACTTTATTGATATCAATTTGGGCCCTGCCAGGAAGGGAGGCCCTGAATTGATGGAATGGATTGTAAAGACTGTTCAGGAGGTAGTTGACGATGTACCGTTAGCCCTTGATACATCAAATATTGAGGCCATAGAAGCTGGGCTGGCTGTATGCAAAGGGAGACCTCTTATTAATTCCATCATGTGTAGACCTGCACGATATGAAAAGATGCTTCCTCTCTGTGCCAAATATAATGCCCGTATGGTTGGGCTCCTTTGGGGCCCTCATGGTATGCCCAGAGATGAGCATGAGAGGGCTGAATTGGCAGTAGAGTTAGCATATGCAGCTAATGAGGCGGGTATTGCCAATGAAGATATCTTTATAGACGGAATTGTTACCCCTGTCAATGTTCAACAAGACCAGGTTTATTCCCTGCTTCAGTTTATACCAATGGTTCAAGATCTGGGAGAAGGGCTTAAATCTACCTGTGGACTATCCAATGTATCGAATGGCTCCCCTGATCACCTGAGACCTATACTAAATCGTACGTACATGGTTATGCTGGAGAAGTGTGGTATGTATTCAGCTATTGCTGATGCCTATGATAAAGATCTCGTAGATATAGCAAAAGGGAAACGATCAGATATAGTCGAGATTATTGGGAGGGTAATGGATGAAGAGACTATTGATATGTCTTCTCTCTCAAAAGAGCTGCAGGATTATGCAAAGACAGCACGTATTCTTCTTAAAAAAGCGCTTTATTCCGACTCCTGGCTGGAATTGTAGCTCTTCTTATATTGGCTATAGAGGAAACTTTGGAAACTTGAATTACTTTGGGATTGCATCCCCGCCTCTTGAGGCAATCAATATCTTTGTCTTTTTTTCAGCTCTCTTATAATGCGATCGATATCAGCGGTTTTTTTCTCAATTTTACATTACTCTTTCTTTTCACCAGTAGCTGCTTTCTCCAGACGGTAGCGTTTCTCACTCTTTTTACACAGCTCCCATATCATACATGATGACCTAAATTTACAATACACGCATGGATCTGTGCATGCCTCACAATTATCCAGACATTCCTGACAGTATCCTACTCCCATCTTCTGGCATATTACCCTGGCTTCCTTATCGGGATGATAACGACACTGCATATTTAAATCTGTTTCAAGTACGTATTAGTCCACAGTAGGCTTAATTGATGAACCACGCAAATCTGTGTTTGCTATGGCATTACGGGTCGATTTAGCAGAAGTTGGTGTGATACTAAGAGACCTGAAACCCAGGCTGAGTAAAAGAGGGACGAGTTCTGGATGAGAAGCGACCTCACCACAGATTGTCACATTCTTTTCCTTACCCGATTCAACGGCACGCTCTATGATGAATCCCAGCAACCAAAGAAATGCCTTGTTCTCAAAATTTTCGTACATGAGAACAGCATCGTTATCTCGATCAGCTGCCACGAAGTACTGGAGCAGATCGTTTGTCCCGACGTTGATAAAATCTACCTCCGCCAAGATATCTCCGACACTTATTGCTGCTGCAGGGACTTCGATCATGGCGCCGAGCTCAACTTTTTTAGAAAACGGCTTATCTTCGGCACGCAGTTCCTCTTTAACACTTTCCAAGATACGCTTCACCTCTCTTATGTCATTCACCGTGGTAATCATAGGGATCAATATGCCGACTGGGAATCCAACAGTTGCACGAAGTATAGCACGCAATTGAGTCTGGATTTCACTCGGACGTAGCAAGAGGTGTCTGCGTACCCCTCGAACTCCCAGTGCAGGATTCTGTCCAGTGCAGTAGTAAAGGTCAGCAATTTTTTTATCCCCACCGATATCAAAGGTACGGATCACTACCCGCCTGCCCTTAGCAGCAGCGAATACGCGATGATAAATGTCGTATTGTGCCTGCTCTGTTGGAAAGCTTGCCGTTTCCAGGACAAAGAACTCTGTGCGAAATAGTCCAACCCCTTCAAGCCGATTTCGAAGTACGAGGTGGATTTCATCTGGATTATTGATATTTGCCATTAAACGAACGTTGATACCATCCTTAGTGCGGGCACTAATCGGAGGTGAGGGAGGTAATTCTTCAGGGACCTCCAGCTCCTGTTTCAAGGTGATGTATTTTTGAACCGTTTCGGGCTTCGGTCGAATGATAACGACGCCGTTGACCGCGTCCACAATTACCTGATCCCCATCTAAAGCAGACTCTCTGAGGTTTCTCAAACCACCTATGGCCGGAATTCCAAAACCTTTAAGAAGTATCGCTGCATGGGATGAGAGGGCAGCGCTCTCAGTGGCAAATGCAACGGAGTGGAAGCGACGGGCTTCCATTACTGAAGATGGGAAAAGATTGTCGGAGATGAGCACTTCCGGTTCCCCATTCTGCCGTAAAACTTTTTTGTGCGTCTCCGGTGTTGGAGACAGAGCATCTACAATGCTTGCAACTAAATCACGAATGTCTTCCGCGCGGGACATGAGATATGGACTCCTGCTTGCCTCCAGCCCCGCGATGATCTGCTCGCCTTCCACCTCAAGGGCCCACGCTGCATTCTTGTATTCAGTTGAAATCCTGGAAAGGACCGCCTCATGGAACTGCTCATCTGTCAGCATTGCTTCGTGATTTTTCAATATGAGAGAGGAACTCAACGATGAACCGGCATGGGCCTCTTCAATGTGTTCGTGGAGATGATCACTGACCGTCTTTACCGCCTTGCTATAGCTTTGTTGCTCTGATTGCACCTGAGCTTCATGAATCTCGTTTCTTGGAATAATGAATTCCCGATCGAGAACCCGCGCCTGTCCAATCGCTATACCTGGGCAGATCGTAGTGCCTCTCAGCTTGATCTCATTCCCAGTTTTAAACCGAGTATCTTCAGGGAGCCCTTTTTCATCCATTTTCATAATTACCTACACCAGCTATTCTGAACTTTGAATTCACCTGATACTAAAGAGAAATTGAAAGCAGATGGTATGTGTCTTGTCTACTCCATAGGTGAGTTATATTTGCAACCGCATGTCGCCTTTACGTTAGAAAAAATTATTGGTTTTCTCCACTATCAGTTGCGAAGTAATTCAATCTGTTCTATTGTTTTCTCTGCAACCATCTTTTCCTTGTTAAAATGTTTTATCATTCGATTAAGACATTTCTGCCTTTCTTTATCTACACCAAGATATTTTTCGCAGGCATCCATAAAATACTTTGTTTCTTCAACATTCGATTTCACTTCATCTGATACTTTTTCACTATCGTGTCTTACTGCTTCCTGATCGCATACATCGTGGCACATGCCACAGTGGATACAATCATTCATATATATTTCTGCCACTTCATCTTCCATCGCTATTGCATCTACCGGGCATTCTTCAACGCATATTCCACATCCGATACACATACCTTTGTCTACCCATGGCATATTTGTCTCCTCCTTTTCAGTGTAATTATGTGTGATATGTAAATCTCAATCGTCCTCTTGCAATTGGTGAAGCTGATCAAGTAATTTTTTCTTGAATCTGTCGAGGGTAATCTCGTGAGGAATAATCGGGATAGCCATCCAGTCAGAGTATTCAAGGATTTCCTCTGTGTGATCTTCTATATAGTGATCAAAGAAACCTATGCCATCAAGGATAATCGCTCCTCCAGTATGCTTTGGAAAGTTTTCGTTTGCCAGCCCTATATCCCAGTCCTTAAATACATGCTTTCTGTACAATATCCACCCCGGTGTCATCCACCATATCTTTTCCCCCTTGCTTATCTCTTCCCTTTCATCTTTACCGGCCAACATATCGACACAATGAGATGCCTGCACCCTTACAATCCCTTCACCCTGTTCCTTGATAATGGTATCTATCGTCCTGAAAAGATCATTGGAGTTGACATAGCAAAACTGCCCTCCATAGATAACGATAATTTTGTTTGAGTATTCCCGTGCCTTCTTGATTCTATCTATTAGCTGTGTTTCTAATTCCCTCGGTATCTCATGAAGCCCGGGAGTGGTGAAAAGGACCTTTTTTGCATCTAAGAATCCCTCCTTTTTCAGGTAGTTTATCTCAGGACTTAAGGTGCCACACGAGACGATGACGCAATCCTTAAAAGAGTTGTCTGTTTTCATCTTTCTCCAATCATTTTTTACAAATTAAATTAATAGAATAAATTCATAGTAGCTATGAATGGCATCCATGGCCCTATCCATTCCCTTGATAGATGAGAATATCCCGTACGCTGATTTATTGTTCGTCTGACTCACTCCGCTTTCTTTCCCTCTCTTCTCGCTGCTTTTCTATCTCGAAGCCCAAGATGAGACCCTCCACCTTGCTTGGGGCCATATGTCCATGGACCGTCTCATCGACGATCGCCACAGGGGCCAAAGCGCAGCATCCCACGCAGGCAACCCTGTCGATGCTAAACTCCCTGTCTTTTGTTGTTTCGCCTGCACTGATCTCGAGTTTGCGCTCAAAATTCTCCAGAATTATGTCGCCACCCCTCACATGACATGCCGTTCCAAGACATACCTTGATTTGGTGTTTTCCTGGGGGATGAAATCTGAACTGGTTGTAGAAGGTAGCTACGCCATATACCTCACAGGTGGAGATCTTTAGATGCGTTGCTACCATCTCCATGGCGGAACGGTTAAGGTAGTGATGCTTTTCTTGAATTTCCTGCAAGATGGGGATAAGATAACTCCTCTCGTGCGAAAAATCCCTCAACATGAAGTTAATATCCTCTACCATAGCCTCATCTTCGGTATTGGCAAAATCGTCCATTTAATTATTAATATTTTGACTCCTTAAATTATTACGGACGGGTTTAGCTCATAGATAGGTGATTGTGCTCCAACTACATCTGGAATAGACGCCAACTTGGGGCTTATAATACCCGCCGCCTTAAGCTCTGCTATCAGCCCATCAACTCTATTGTTGAGACCAGACTGAATACATATATTCTTTATTTGATTGCCGTTGATTTGATAATCAATCGCATTTTCGGCAATGCTCCTTACTAATCCAGCAATCTTTTCCCAGTCTGGATCTTCAAATTGTTTAAAGAGCTCAATTATGGTCTTTTCAGGATTCCATTGTCCTGTATCAAGGGCGTCTTTTACTAAATAACGTATCAGATTTGGGATTTCATATTTTTCTTCATCCTTAAGAACTAACACTCGATCTTCCCAGCCAGCACTTTTGGCTGTCCTCACTGGCAAAAGCAATCTCCATTTATCAGCCAGAAGTAGAACATCCTCTGGATCATCCTTGATAATCTCCTTTATTTTCTGGTAGGAAATAGTAACATTTACAGAGGCATACGCAAGCACTTGAGATAGTTTACTGATACTCTTGACAGCACCAAGAATTCTACTCAAGGCCTTTTCTAGTCGATCGTACGAGCGCTGACTCGATTGCCGATTCTCCATCAATCCTCTTTATCCTTCAGTTTCCAGTGACCTTTAGAGTGCAATATATTACATTCATTAAGCCCCCTTTTATTCAAAATCCGTATGTTCTTTTCAACAATTATTATGTAGTATCCTTCTGTAATATATGGGCCTACTTTAGTAATATTTCATATTTTTCTAAAGAGTAACTGACATCGATAAGGAGTAAACATTAAAAAATATCAATCAGGTCATAATACCAGTAGATTTACCCATATCCAGTTCATTAGAGCGTTTTGACCTTATCTTCGGTTTGATTACTTCCTTTAAGAAACGCAATGCATCTTCGGCATCATTGTCCATGAGTATCGCCTCTATCCTCATAGTCTCTTCAGGCGAAAATTCAAGTACGAGATTGGCCATTGCTTGGTTCTCCTCTCACCTGGCCATTTCTTGTTGAAGAAACGAAATGGCCAGGTTATCCTGTATAGGTTACCTACCGTGTCATTGGCGCCCCACATTTAGGGCACTTAATCTCGTAGCAGGGGGAACCTGTCTGGTGAGTAGTTCTATGGCCACATTTAGGGCATACGCATTCTCCACCCGTTCCGAGTCCACTGCCGCTACTCATCCTGCCACGACCTCCGCCCCGTCCAAGGCCCCTTCCAGTTCCCGGGCCTCCTCCGGCTGGTCCTGTGCCATCTCCTCTTGGCATATAAATCGCCTCCTTTCTTAATTCTCTTACAACTACAATCTAATGATTATTATTTATTGCCATATCCCTACCATATAGAAAACTAATCCTACCAATAGCCCAACAGCAAAATTTACTATCTTTACAGAAATAAAACCTCTTGTTGACTCAGCCAGCAAAGGAAGCATGCCATGACCATCCTGAACAACAGAACTCGCCAAAAGAATACCAAAGGGGATTGACCCCTGTGCAAATAGGGTCACAAATATCATATGCGGGCCAGATTCCGGAATGAGCCCTATAAGGCATGCAATTAACAGTACAGTGAGATAATTTGCCGTAATCCAGGCATCAAGATCTAAATAATCTATTAAAAAATACATGAGCAACAAGGCTCCAAATGTCCACAGGAATACCCGTGGAATATGAACCTTTACGATATGTTCCCAAAGATGTTCTTCAAGAAAATGTTCGGGAACTGTGGAAACGATAAAGAAGGATGACAATGAACCTATGAGGAATGTTATCTTTATCCAGTTCCATTGTGGTGGGCCTAATTGATTAAACATTAGTCCAGCAATAAATAATGCCAAGGCAACTATCAATAATCCACGTTGAAGGGTAAAATTCTTCAATTGGCTTAAGATCTCACCCTTCGCAAAGCAAACACATTCATCCTCATTATGTATCTCAAGAGTGCGACCCAACCTTTTTATCATTAGGGAGCCTGGTTTAAATAGGATATCCGTCACAAAGCCAGCAGCAATACCTATGAGAAATAGAATAAGGATTAAAAGGAATGTCTTTCCTGGAAACATTGACAGCATCACAAAGGCCTCATCACCACTGGTTGCAATCATCACAGTCACCAATGCGCCAAAACTTACTATATTGTGGACATAGAGGGCAACAACCGTGAATGCACCAAGGCAACCAGGGGTAGCACCAAGAAATGCAGATAAAATATACTGAAGCCATCTTGATTTCTGTAATGAATTCTGCCAGCTTCCCTTGGTTTGAACATTGAGATACTCTATGATAAGCATCATCACAAAGACAAAGCTGGTAATTATGAGGGCGTGTTTAAGGGTTTCAACAATCATTGACATTTCTTATTCCACTGAGGGACCTGTTTTGTCTTTTATCAGCATGTTGAGCTCCTTCGTTTTTTCCTCGATAGCTGTCTCTAACTCTTCAATGGCTAACATCTGCTGTGGTCGGACAGAGTGGGCAGGAAGGGAGGCCTCTCGATCTTTCAGCTTTTCCTCCAGATCCCGTATCTCTTTTTTTAATTCCTCTTCGTTCCCCATAATCAACCTCAAAAAAGATCATCTTCTTTTGTTGCATCCATGCTCAACCAGATCCTATATAGTTTTTCTCCACCTTCCTCAAAACATTTATACCCTGTGGAGTCAACCTCTTCCACCATAACCTCTCCTAACTCTTTGCATTGGGCCAGCCAGTTTTTGAAGTGTTCTCCGCCGCCAAAGTATGCTTTTTTCCATCTTCTCCCTTGGGCGTCTGTCTTCTCCTTAACCAGCTCTTCCTTGGCCATCCTTTCCTGGATTGTCTTACCCTGGGTTTCTCTCTTATCATCCATTCACTTCTTCCCATCGCACCGTGCTATAAGGCTGTCTGAGAATAGGTTTCTATGTCATTTCGACCGAAGGGAGAAATCTAAAACTGGCGCATTTTCAAGTCAATAAGATTTCTCGCTACGCTCGGAATGACAACTTTGGTGAGTTCTCGGCCAGTATCCTATGTATTTAAAGTTGATTTTTCGCCAACAAACAATGGAGAATATAGCAAGTTGTCAATTTCAGTCAGATCATACTATCGGTAGATTTATCCATATCCAGCTCATTGAGAAATGCTGAAAGTTTAGCCCTTTCTTTTTCCTAACTTATCGATTCTATTCAAGATGCCCTCAATCCTTTTTGATGATTCCTCTACCTCTTTTTTTAATAATTCAAAAGAAGAAATCGACCCTAATCTTGGGCCGATAAAATGCTGATAGGATCTTTGTTGGTATCCAAAAACTGGAACTTCCAGCCCAATAATCTCGCTTATATTGTAGCCTACCCATGGATTTTGCCGGCAGCCAAAAGGTGATGCATTGCCCTCCGCCACTGCCTTGGCGAATTGCCCGCAATTGTCATACCCGCAAAGGCCACAGTTTATGTGGGGCAAGAGTTCATAGATCTTTCTTATGTTATCTTTATTATCTGCCATATTTCTTCCTTTTAACCATCTTGCGGATACAAAAAGCTGACGTATCAGTCAAGTTATACCCAAGTGGATTCAAAAACGAACACTTATATGTTTTCCTATAGGCCTATAGAGGCCTTGTGCAAATGATCATTTATTTCTTCCATTTCTTTTACTGCTTCTAAGATATGGCTGTAATTTCCATCAATCTCAGTCTTCTCCTTCCATTTTCTGAATTTTTCACTATGCCTTTTGTTTTGATCAATCCAAGAATTTAGAATAACTTTAAGCATTCCCTTTTCATCAGACGGGAATCTGTTGAGAATTTCGTCAACCTTTGAGCGAATCATATGTTCAGGAACTGCACCAAGAATCTCATCTACTTTCTCACCATTATTGAAAAACATCTGCATTGGAATACTGACAATATGGTATTGCATTGCCGTCTGGGGATTCTGATCCACATCTATCTTGCAGAATTTAAAATTTTCATACTCCTCTGAAAGTTTATCATATACGGGTGAAACCATTTTACAAGGGCCACACCAGGGTGCCCAGAAATCAACTTCAGTTGGAACATCTGATTCTAACACCTCTGCCTCAAAGCTTTGATCTGTAACTTCTATTACCATTTTGCTCTCCTTAAATAATTTAATTTTTTATTTGGTATCAATTTGATACTGTTTCAGCCTACCTTCTTTTTCGCCTTTCGATTGTTACGATATCATCACGCGACCTCTGCAAATCTTCTTTCATTATCCTCATGCAATCCCTTCCTGATGAAAAGGAACGAGGTACACATTATCGCCTTCCTTATGCCCTTTAACAAGCTCACAGTGCCTCAGTATAGCGAGTTGTTTCTGAATCTCTTGCTCGGATAGGTTAAGATTCCTCATCACTTCTTGCCTTGTCACCTTGCCCTTGCTTTTCACAAGCTCATAGATTGCCTTCTGCAACTCGGTTAGACCCTCAGCCTCCGCAAGGCCTGAGCTCTCCCTCAGCCTTGTTGCAGAATGGACGGCCCATGGATCGCACCCCTTTACATCCAATCTCATATCTAAATAGCAGTCTTCACACAGTGTTTCGCCAAAATGAGTATAACTATCACCCTCTTGAATTTCCCGACCGCATCGATTACACTTCATTTATACTCTTTCTGCTTTCGTCACTGGGTTTTTTCCCTCAGGTACTACCACCCAGGGCAGGCTTATTAAAGGGTTCTACTATTATCTTAGAATTTTCAAAATCAACCTCCAGGACTTTTCCTTGGATGACCCTTTCTTCCCCAAACATGGTTTCCATTCGGATGTTTTTACCATCGAGGTCCATATGGCTAATATTTTCAAAGATTGGTTCAATCATTTCCCTGTTCGTATATGCCTTTGCCAGACACATTGTAAAAAACCCCCTTTCTCTTTAATTCTTTTTATTTTGAATTATCATACCCTGCTCCGAGCAGAGGAATTAATGCCCTGAATCAGCTCTTGAAACAATTGAATCAAACACATCTATAATCTCCTCACCCGCTTTCCCTTTACCAAAGATGCGGCCTTCTAAACAAGATTGAAAGATATCTTCATCATAGTGGATACATCCGATCATATCGATGCCCATCGCATCTAATTTACCATTAAGTTTTGCGGCAATCCCATTTGAAGGGACCTTGCTCAGGACAGCCCAAATGTTATTGATCCCAATCCCACGAGAGAGACTATTGATTTTTTCAGCGAGCTGGAGAGATTCAAAAGAAGGCTCAACCACAATAAGCACAGCATCTATGCTTGTTTCAACACCCCTGCCAAAATGCTCCACTCCCGCTTCCATATCTACAATAGCTATTTCATTACTGGAAAGGCTGAGCTTCCTTAAAAATTCACGACTTAGAACCCCCATGGGGCATGCACACCCTTCCAGTGACTGGAGGATTTTTCCTATAGACACCAGGCCAAGGTTATCCTTTGTAAGGATATTCTCGCTTGGTATATCACTGACCATAATGTGTTTTTGTGACATCACCTTCATTGCTGTCTCAGCCTCAGCAGCGGAATATCCCTTTTTCATCTTTTCTTGAACCTTCTTTTTGCCACCAACAAGCTCCATAAGGGGTACGGGCGGCTGGTCAAAACCAAACGTTCGGAAAAGCCCTGAATTTGACTCATCTGAGTCTACAACTAATACGCGGTAGCCCTTTTTTCTTGCCTGATTGGCTAATAAGGTGACAATTGTACTTTTTCCACTGCCCTCTTTACCGCAGACAGATATCTTCATTTGTTTCTCCCATCTAAAATGCCTTAACAGTTATTATGCCTTGCCAATTATAAACAGCACTATACAAGGCATATAAATCTATAGCCTCTGTAAAGCCCTTATGGCACGCATTAATGAATATTCCCTCATTTTTTTCTCCACTTTCGGAGTGTTCTTCCATCTTCTTCCATTTGTTTACTTTCTTTTAAACCTTCTCTAAGCCTTTCTTTTTTCAGAAATTTTTGTATCAGTTTTCTTTTTCTCTTTGCTTCGGGAACAAATTAGGCGCCTCGTCTGCCAGTGCTATTTTGTGAGCTTCATCCTGACATTTTTTGCAGTATCCTTCTATATATAATTCGGTTTTGGTAACGTTAAAGTCATAATCACGCTGCACCTTCTTGACAATTCTCCGAACTAAATCGCTATCAAACTCAATAACATTTCTACAGCATGTGCATAACAGATGCTGATGCTCGGGCGATTCCTTTATTTCATAATAGCAATATACTTTTCCAAGCCTCCTTTCCTCTATTAGACCCAGTTCCTTAAATAATCTAAGAGTGCGGTATACAGTGGCCAGGCTTATTGATTTATTTTTGCTACTGGCACGCTGGTACAGCTCCTTTGCACTTATATGACCGCCAGATTTCTGTATTTGACTTAGAATTAACTGGCGCTGGGAAGTTACTAAGTGACCTTCCATATAATTTTTTATATTGCGAATGGTTCTCATTCTCATTCAGATATACTAATAATCTCAGCGCGTTCTGTCAACTATTTTTTTACATTTATTGGCACAATAAAAAAATCCATCTGCTCTTGTTAGCAGGCCTGGAAATCGCTGCAGAACAGTCATCAAGTTGGTATGAGATGAGAATAAATTTACCCTGAAGGGCAGATATTTGGTAATAATCTGGCTGGTCGCTCGCAACAGAAAAATTTGTTGCCATTTAAATTTTCAGACCTTGACAATTTCAAAAGAGATGATTATCTATTTCTCAGTCAGGACAATCATATGGTTCATAGTTAGCAGGACAAAATTTTATCTTTGGAGAGAAAAAACGGTATGATAGAAGAAATTCAGGATCAAAATTATTTATCCACCCTTATAAAACGCTACCCTGATTTTATGATGATTTTGTTCTATACTGATTCATCAGAGAAGAGTAAACAGGCATTAATTGTTCTCGATTCATTTCATGAAAAACATCCTGATGTAGGGCTTTTCAGAGTTAATGCCTCAAAGGTAAAAGATATACATTCAATATACGGGATAGATTCCGTTCCGACCCTTCTCACCCTGAGAAAAGGCCAGCCGGCAGAATATATTTTGGGCATCCAGAGTGAGGATGATTATAGCCGATTGTTGAGCGGCACAAAACATGTCTCAAAAAAGGAAGGCAAAGGGCAGCGTCTAAAAGTTGTGGTTTATAGCTCCGACGGTTGCCCTTGGTGTGGGAGGGCAAAGTCATATATAAGAAAAAACGGCATTCCTTTCACTGAGGTTAATGTTTCCCGTAATTCGAGTGCAGCCCAGGATATTTTTCGAAGAAGTGGTCAGATGGGAACACCACAAATAGATATTAACGGACATATTGTTGTAGGTTTTGATCAACCAAAGATAGACCGATTTTTGGGAATAAAGGGATAAAACATAAAAGAAAGGACAGGAGCAATGAGAAAAATTCAGCCAATCAACAACAACCTATTAATTAAGTTGGATGAAGTTAAGGAAGATACAACATCTGGAGGTATAATCATTCCAGATACTGCCAAAGAAAGGCCTCAAGAGGGCGTGGTAGTAGCAGTAACCGCAGATTCTGATAGTGGCTTATCAGTAGGGGATAGGGTTATCTATAAAAGCTTTTCAGGAACAGAAATTACATTTGAGGGAGAAAAATATCTCATTGTTCCATCAGACGACATTCTGGCAAAATTTGTCGAGGTTGATGCCATTTAATCAAAAGAATTCCTCGATGCTCTGCATTGGGATTAATGAAAATTCTTTTTGATACCTTGCAGCTCTGCTTCGGGGTAGTTCATTTAGAAAGACTGTTTGGTTACCTACATAGTGGCTGAATGAAAACCCTTTTTTTGTCATTTCGAACGTAGGGAGAAATCTATAAGCTTTGTATTATCAGCATGATAAGATTTCTCGCTTAGCTCGTAATGACAGCTTTGCTTAGTTTTTGTTTAGTCACTAAATAGTCCTCATCAGATTATATGCTTTGCCTGAGAAAACTACAATCTTTATCCTGAACCGTGAATTTTTACTGTACTATTCTCTAATGTTTTTTATATAGTTTCCTCCAGGGTTCATTTTTGGATTGAATGTGGTCGGTCAAGGCGGCTCTCAGGGTATTTGATGCCAAAAGCGCACAGTGGATGCTTTCCTCCGGAAGACCGCCTAACTGCTCTAAGATTATCTCTTTTGTAATCTTAAATGCTTCTCTCAAAGGCTTTCCCATGGCAAGCTCACAGGCCATACCGCCTGCAGCAACAGTGGTAGCACATCCATCAGTAATAAATCTGGCATCAATGATTTTGTTATTATCAATCCTCAGAAAAATCTGCACAGTATCTCCACATGTCCCTGTAACCTTTCCATGCCCCTGAGGACTTTCCAGCTCTCCCATATACTTCGGGTTAAGCCAACTCTGAATAACCTTCTCTGAGTATATCTTTCGGGCATCTTCTATAATAGATGCCTGTAATTCATCCATTGCATTATCAAAATCTTCTGACATTTATCAATCTTCTTTCTTTATTGATCTTTCCTGCAAATACCTTCGGTCGAACAGGGAGGTGTATCAGTAGAACAACTCATAATGAGTTAACAAATGAATGATTCTGTTTACAATACCGATTCCAGCCGTTCCCATATTTCCTTGACCGCCTGAGATGCACGGGAGCTCCCATCATACTCAATGATGGTTTGTTTTTCAACCATGGCCTTGGTAAATATGGGATCAAAGGGGATTCTCCCCATGACGGGCACACCTTTATCCTGAGCATACGCCTCTATTGTCTCTGTCATTTCTACATTAAGATCATATTTATTGATACACACGAAGGCGGGAATCTGAAAGTGGTTGGCTAACTCAACGACTCTATCCATATCATGGTGGCCAGAGAGGGTCGGTTCGGTCACGATCAGCACCCCAGTAGCGCCAGCAATAGATGCAATCACAGGACAGGCCAATCCTGGTGGCCCGTCAGTGAGGATGAGGTTGAGATCTCTTTTCTGTGCCAGCTCCTTGGCATGCTTGCGTGTGAGTGTTACAAGCTTTCCGGAGTTATCCTCAGCAATGCCAAGCCTTGCATGCACCATTGGCCCGCACCGAGTCTCTGATATAAATAATTCACCACATGTTTTCACAGGGAAATCGATGGCATCTTCCGGACAGAAGTAGACACATACACCACAGCCTTCACAGTCAATGCGGTCTACTATAAACTCAGAGCTAATGGCATGAAAGCGGCATAATTCCCTGCACAGGCCACATTCAGTACATCTAGCAGGATCTATGATCGCTGTATGCCCCTCTTGAAAGTCCTGTCTCTCCTGTATGTCCGGCTCCAGGATTAGATAAAGATCAGCTGCATCTACATCGGCATCACATAGAACCTTATCTTTCGCCAGAGAGGCAAAGGCTCCAAGCACACTTGTCTTTCCGGTTCCACCCTTGCCGCTTATAACAATCAGTTCTTTTATGTTAACTTTTTTTTGCATACTTCACTACATCCTCATAAAGGTGAATAAATCTTTCTTTCCATTCAGGTAACTCCTCTACCAGGAGTTTACCTTTCGAATAGATCTCTGCGATCTGACGATCAAAGGGAATCTCCATGAGGATAGGGATATTTTCCTCTTTGGCATATTCCTTCACCTTTTCATCACCGAGATCCGAGCGATTTATGACAATACCATGGGGGATAGCGAGAATCTTCACCATGCCAACGGCAAGCTTGAGATCGTTGAGGCCAAATGGGGTAGGTTCAGTGACAAGTATCAGAAAATCGGTATTCTTCACTGAACTGATCACAGGGCATGAGGTGCCAGGAGGGGCATCGATGATATTCACCTTATTTGGCTGAACCGCGGCCCTGACCCTTTCAATTGCAGGAACAGCCATAACCTGGCCTACAAAGATGCGGCCATAGGCAAAGGCGACACCATTCCTGGTGCCAGCCTCGAAGATCCCCATTTCCCTGTCTATTTCAGTAATGGCATTCTCAGGACAGACCTCCATACAACCGCCACAACTGTGACACAACTCGGGAAAGGTTAAGGCCGTTTTGCCGACAACAACAATGGCCTGAAACTGGCAGATCTCTTGACATTTTCCACACAGACTGCATTTATTCATGTCTACCTGGGGAACCTTGAGGCTTACCTTCTCTGTGTGTGTAATCTTCGGCTGGATGAAGATATGGTCATTTGGCTCTTCAACATCACAATCCAGAAGATTGACATCAGTGCCAAGGGCTACTGCCAAGTTGGTTGCGATAGTGGTCTTTCCTGTTCCACCCTTTCCACTTGCTATGCTTATAATCATAGTAATTGTCCTATTCTCTTATAATGTTCAGCGTACTCTCTGCTCTGTACGAAAGAATTCCTATTTTGTAAGATCAGCCACCCTATCAACAATTGTGGTAAAACTCTTGGTATAGGGCATATCTGTGTTGTCCATCCATGCCACACTCCCAATATCGCCCTCTGAGACAATCTCTGGTTCCAATGGCAGGCTGCCGAGTAATGTCAGGCCTGCCTTTTTGGCAGTGATCATTCCACCATCTGTCTTAAAGAGATCAATGGTTTTCCCGCAGTAAGGACATATTAAGCCACTCATGTTTTCAACTAAGCCAAGGATGTGCATGTTGACCTGATGACAAAAATTGATTGATTTCCTGACATCGGAAAGGGAAATTTCCTGAGGTGTTGTTACAATAACTGCCTTGGTGTCTGGAATGATCTGGGCGATGGTTAATGGTTCATCCCCTGTACCAGGGGGACAGTCAATGACGAGGTAGTCCGAATTGCTCCAGGCAATGTCATTGATAAACTGCTTAATGACCCCTATCTTGAGCGGTCCTCGCCAGATAGTTGCGGTATCCTTATCTCCAAGCAGAGCCTCTATTGACATCACCTCCATGTTTGGCAAATACTTCAGGGGAATCCCTTTGTTGTTTTCAGCCGATGATTGTATGCTGCCCTTTAAGCCAAGGAGCCGTGGAATACTTGGGCCGTGTAAGTCCACATCCATGAGTCCTACCTGGAAGCCTTTTCTGGCGAGACCCACGGCAAGATAGGCAGCGATTGTGCTTTTGCCAACACCGCCTTTTCCACTCATTACCAATAGTTTGTTTTTAAAGTCCTTGAGTTTTTCTTTTATCTCTTGATCCTGGGCCTGCATCATGGCCTGTTTATTCTTCATCTGTTCGTCTTGTTGCATTATAGTGTGTTCTCCTTTTCAATGTTGTTTATCGTAACAAATCAATCGTAGCATCGGTTTACTCTTTTCCAAAAAAATAGCAAGGCCTTTTTATTTGATAGCAAGGCCTTTTATTTGAGTAGGTGTTGGGTGATCCTTGGCAATCGTTAGGTCGACCTCGTAGACTTGCCTCACAGAGCAGTGAATATACTCTAACTCTATTTTCAATTTTTATCTTCTTCTCCTGACATTTCAGTCAACTTCAGTAACAGTGATAGCCTCCTGTTCGCAGGATTCTATACAGCTTTCACAGCCGATACATTCTTCTGCATTTACAGGAACGGACTTTTCATCTTGCATCTCATAGACATCTACAGGGCACACATCAACGCAATCCCCACATCCTATGCATTTTTCCACATCAACCTCTATCGTATACATGTCTCAACTCCTTTTTCAGCTTAAAATATCCTAATCTTGGGCTGGTTTCATTCCACTCACTACAACAAAAGAACCTTTACCATATCCTTCCTTCATGGCTTCTACTTCTTTTATCTCCTCCAAGGTATGAAAGATGGTTTGAGTGAAGGTAAGGTTTAGAAAGCCTGCCTTTTTCATATAAGGGATAACATTGTCCACTGAATAGAATGTAGCTATGTTATAGAACACATTTTTGGCTCTATGTTTTTGATAGAATCTCCCAAGAGGGCTCTTTCTATCCACAAACCCATTGATGAAAAATCCAGCAGGTTTTATTACACGGAAGGCTTCTTTAAAGGATGCCTCTATGTCATCTACAAAGCAGATAGTTGTAACCATAAGAGCGAAATCAAACAGACAATCTTCAAAGGGAAGGGCTTCTGCCACTCCATCAATCACTTCAATGCCTCTTGTCTGAGCCACTTCCCTCATTGCTTTTGATGGTTCAATCCCAACCCTAATTCCTAACGGTTCAGCGAAGCGTCCTGTGCCGACTCCAATTTCAACTCCTGTCCCCTTTTTTGGCAATAGATGCCTTACAGCCTGAAGTTCGGATTTGTAGGCAAAGATATTTTTTTCAAACCATTCTTCGTACTTGATCGTATGCCTCTCAAAAGCCTCTATCTTTGCCATGGCCTTGTCCAAAATCTGTATTTCTACTCTTTTTTCGGCTCATTCGCATTGAATTCAAACATGATATCTTTCCACCAAACGTCAAGATTACTTTTTCTTATTAACAGGTCTTAATTCCGAGGAGTTTGTTGCTTCCTCTTTCTCTAATTCCTTAATCCTGGCGTCGATTTGATCCATTTGCTGCTTTAGCATCTGGGTCTGGTCCCGTAAAAAGTTTATCTCCTGCTCTGGTGCCATAGGTGGACTATAGGGTGACATTCCTGGTGCCCCAAATCCCCCAGGTGGTGGATAATCAGGTTGCCCATAGGGTGACATTCCTGGTGCTCTATACCCTCCTGGTGGTGGGTAAGAGGGCATCTGTGGCATACCTCCATAGGGATAAGCCCATGGCCCTTCCATAGGATAACCCATTCCCATAGGTGGTCCCCAGGGAGAAGGCCATCCTCCATATGGGTAATATCCGTAGTACATGTCTGCCTCCTTTTTTTAAATGTTGTTTACCACTAATGATAATCATAACAGGATCTCATTTCAATACCATGCGGATCATAATACTGCATTTTTATATTGCTTTTAGACCATAAGAGAGCAATCTTGGCAGATTATCCAAGACTGCTCTCAAGGTCTCATTGTAGAGTGTATCACCATCTTCCTCTGCCAAAGCCTCTACCACCGCCAAAGCCTCTACCACCGCCAAAGCCTCTACCACTGCCATACGCACCATGAGGATAGGCTGCATACGGAGTAGAGTAACCGGCTCCATACGGTGGCACATAACCCGTACCGTAAGGAGTGCTATAGGGGTATGTCCCTGTAGAGTATGATCTTGCTCCAGCATACGAGGGATTACAAAACCCCCTGCCTCCTCCAGTCATAGGACCCATTCCTCTGGGTCCGGTTCCATCAAATCCTGGCATATCGTTCACCTCCTTTCTGTCTATGTGGGAAAGTGGGTACCTCTTCTTCTTCTCCCACCACCTTGCCCATGCCTTCCGTCAGGGCCTTTGCCCAACGGACCAGCACACCCAGGCATTATAAATCGAGGATCAAATAAAGTTCCTGTTAAAAACGCCTGTAATACATCCTCTACCTGTCCGGATATCCAGGGAATCAGTTTAATCCCAGCAGTTGTGATCATATATGCAAGCGGTCGTGATATGGCCCCGCAAATAAGGGTATCTATTCCTAACCCAGTAAGTCGCATACTTTTACTGGGGAGAAAATACTCACTGATATCTGTCTCGAATCGGGCTGTCTCGCTTTCCTCTGTTATCTCCACTACTAACAATCGTGACGCCGTATCAAAAACAGGAGAAACCCTCCCATTCCATGTTGGTATGGCGATCTTGCCCATAACTTTTTTTTCTTCTCTTTATTTTTCTTCCAGATCCTTGATACGGGCCAGAATCGAATTAAGGTGCTCCCGCAAGGCCTTTGCATCTTCCTTGAGTGCTCCAAGCTCCTGATCAGGGGACGAGGGAGGTGGCGCTTGAGGTGGGGCAAATCCTCCCTGCATTCCCATGCCTTGACCCATACCTCTTCCCATTCCTTGACCCATACCTCGACCCATGCCCATACCTCTTCCCATTCCTTGACCCGTTCCTCTTCCCATGCCTTGGCCCATTCCTCCACCAGGAGAGGCACTTTGGCCACCGCCCATGCCAAAGTGATCTGGCACACTTGCCTGATTTGTGGGTGAGAGCTCACCCCTTTTATATCTCTCAATCGCCTCTCTAATTGAACCGCTCACGCCAACAATGACATCAAGACCAGCTGCATTCAGGGTTCTGCTCGCATTGGGGCCAACATTTCCGGTGATAAGGACTCGAGCCCCTGTGGAAGCGATAAATTGACCTGACTGAATGCCTGCGCCTCCGCCCAGGGACATACTTTCATTTTCAATCGCCTCAAACGTCATATCATCTGTGTTGACAATGATAAAATATGCACACCTGCCAAACCGTGGATCTACCTCGGAGTTGAGATCTGTTCCTGTTGAACTCACCGCTATTTTCATAAGTTATTTCTCCTTTATGATTTATACAATTCTTCGTAGCAGTTTAGATTTTTAAAACTCCACCTTACAAACAGAAAACCATACTTTTTCTATACTAAGTAGCATGAAGACACTGTCTTTACGTGACTTATCCATGGGGGAAACCATAGCTCGCCTGCTCCAAAGAAAGGGGGGAATGAGGAAAGATAAGTATCCCCCACTGATAAGTCACTGAAAAAAGTTATTAATGAGGCTTGAAACCAAAGAAAATGCATCATCTATCCTCCTCACGTAAGATAAATTTGTTCAAAACCTAAAATGTTACAATTTTTTCTTTCTAATATAAATTATTGCATTTCCTGTGCCAGGTTAATGCTCGTTTTGTAAATCCGCATAACATATTAATATTTATAGAATTATTCGGTTAGTAAAAAAATTACATGAATATATAATTAAAATAATGTACCTATTTTGCAACTTATATTTTTATAATGTTCTAATTTTGGAACAATTAAACTTCCTGGCAGTTTTCTAAGAAGCTGCATTACAGTGGCTATTGTCCTATCCTCGATCTCAATATTTATTACCAGTTATAACCTTATCCACATTCAGGTTCTTTTTTAGAAAACTCTTCATTGTGAGATTTCCTTTTGGGTCTATGGTTATTGTGAGTGCACCAGTCTGACGTATGTTGAGAGTGGGAAAAGAGGAACGCTGTTTCTTTGTTTCTTTGGTTATTATAAAAAATTTTGGCCATTGCTTTCCCGCCTTCTTATTTTTGTTTTCAATCTGCACTTGTCGCTCATAGAAGTGTAAAGACCAACCTTGATAACCCAAAATAATCTCTTCTGGATTGCCTGCTGTAATTTTAACCCCTTTAATTACCCTTTCTGTGGATAGTCTGGAGAAAACCTCTTTGGGGTGAAAATTGTTGATCATGAATTGAAGTTTCTGTGTTTGGTGTACTTGAGGATCGCTTAGGAAGAGGTAGTCAATTCGCTGGATTTTTTCATTCCAGAGATAGGGAGCCACTACTATCCTGCCCAGATTAAAGCCTTTTTGACCAAATGCATTATTTGTGATTAGCATTTTCTCTTTGCCTGGGAACTGTATGAAAGATACATCTCCACTTCCAGCATCCAGGATTGTTACTCTCAGATTGTTATTATAACGTGTTTTGTAGACCCACCATCCAATATCCATAAAAAATACGATTAAAAAGAATAGTAACAATATTCGGTAGAGTTTTGAGCGTTTGAAATTAAGGCTAAGGAAAAACATACCGTATAATAAGACAATCTCCAGCCAATTAGGTTGAATCACCCAGATTGAGCTCCAGGGAATATCTGACCAGAATTGAACTAAAGAGATTGCCAGATCGAGACCAAATTCACTTAAGAAAAGGAGAAACCCCGCCAGAGTAGAAGAAAGGAGCAAGGTAATGGAAGATAGTAATCCAAGGGGGATGACCCACAGCCCTATTATAGGGACTACTGTCAGGTTAGCGGGAAGGGCTATTATAGAAAAGCGATGGAAATAGTGGGCGATCAAGGGTATTGTCATAATCGTAGCAGCAGTTGTCACACCAATCAGACCCAGCGTATACTTAAGAATTGAATGTAGTATCTGGCCTTTATTAAAAAATCCCTTGTCCTTTGTAAATTTTGCTATTCGAGAAAAGATTAAAGGTGCCAACCATAGAATGCCAGCCACAGCCACAAAGGAGAGTTGAAAGGAAACGGTGAATAGGGCGTCTCCGTTAAGGGTAAGTATTATAAGGGCTGCCAGGGAAAGACTGGACCAAACCTCCTTTTCTCTGCCTATGATAAAGGACCATAAGAATACCAGAACCATTACCATAGCTCTCTGGGTAGAAATGTGGAGTCCAGTGAGTAAGGCGTAGGCAATCACTGGCACAGTGGTTATAATTGCTGCAAGTTTTCTTATGTCTGTCATAAGAGTTACACGATAGGAGAGAGATAATAGCCATTTTATAGAAATAAAGAAGAGCCAGGCTACCAAACCAAGATGGAGACCTGAAACAGCCATTATATGACTTACGCCTGATCTATTAAATGGCTCCCTTAGTTTAGACGTAAGACCTTGCCTTTCTCCAAGAATAAGGGCAGTATAAATAGGGCCTGTTGTCTTAGAGAGCCTTTCATGAAAAAATTGTCTCAAAGGGCCTCTGGCCTTCTCCAATATACTTCCTGCAAAACCAAGGTTTCCCTTTCCCATTGGAACAACATATCGTCCATCAGCAACTATGGCTACCAAGGAAAGCCTTTGGCTTTTCATATAAAACCGGTAATCAAAATTGCCTGGGTTATTAAAGTTTTCAAATTTTTTTAGTTTAGCAGGAAATCGGATCCGTTCGCCTACCTTTAGATCGCCCCTATATCCATATATCTTTAATAAAAGATTGATTTTTACTCTCCTGACTTTTTTAGTAAAAAAGATTTTTTCTGCATGGATTGGGAGACTCGCCGTATTGAATTGTATCTTCGGCGGCCTATAGACTGTTCCCTCGATAATTACTCTTTCATTCTTGAGGATTATTTGAGGTAATTCTGGCAGGGTGTGTCTGCTGATTTGGGTGTTGATACCTATCAGCATAAAGATGGCCATCAACCAAACAATGGGAAATTTGAAAGGGATAATAAAGATTATACCCAGACAAAGTAAAATGATCAAAGGGAATAAAACTACAGGGAGGCTAAGATTGGTCAGGATATTGCGACCAATCAGGATACCAATAATAGTTACACACAGTGCAGGAACAAGTGGGCGAGAGAACATAAGGTAGTTTGTTGGGTTTGCAGTGTTTCTTGAGTTTGTTGGGTTCGTTTTAAAACAAAGTTTAAGGAGGTATTTACCTTAGGCACTTTAGTTCACTTCGTGCATTTCACAGAGTTAAAACTCTATGCACACTGGGACACAATAAACACAACAAACTTGATAAACACAATAAACACTATTGCTTTTCACGCCAAATTTTTGACCCAAGAAGGGACAACTTCAGATCGAGGTCTTGATAACCCCTATCAAGATGATAGACCCTTGAGATCTCTGTCCTTCCTTTTGCTACTAGACCGGCAAGAACAAGGGATGCGCTTGCCCTTAAATCAGTTGCCATAACCTGGGCTCCTGATAAATTGCTTTTACCCCGAACCAGGGCCTGGCCACCATTGATCTCGATATTTGCTCCCATCCTCCTTAATTCACTGACATGCATGAATCTGTTTTCAAATATAGTCTCTCTAATTATGCTCCATCCATCGGCAATGCTCATCAGTGTCATAAATTGGGCTTGCATATCTGTAGGAAATCCAGGAAATTGCATGGTTTTTATATCTACACTTTTAATTTTATCATGGCCTATAGCAATAAGACCTTCTCCTTCTTTTTTTATTTCTGTACCCGTTTCAAGGAGTTTTTCTATAATGGCTTCAATATGGTCTTCATTGCAGCCTTTTATCCTTATTTCTCCTTTTGTTATAGCTGCTGCGATTAAAAATGTACCAACCTCAATCCGGTCAGGTATAATAGTATATTTCACAGGATGTAATTCTTTTACCCCGGTAATGGTCACGGTATCAGTGCCTGCTCCATTGATTCTTGCTCCCATCAACTTTAGCATATTAGCCAGATCAGTAACCTCTGGTTCTTTAGCAGCATTATGTAACGTGGTAACTCCATCTGCAGTAACAGCAGCCATCATTAAGTTTTCGGTTCCAGTAACTGTAGATATATCAAAAAATATATCAGCTCCCCGGAGTTTATCAGCATTGGCAACCACATATCCATGTGCCAAATTGATATCGGCTCCCATTAAAGACAAGCCCTTTAGGTGCAAGTCTATTGGTCGAGCGCCTATAGCACAACCACCAGGAAGGGAAATTCTTACCTTTCCCAACCTAGACAAAAGCGGGCCTAACGCAAGTATAGAGGCCCGCATTGTCTTGACTAATGTATAGGGGGCAACATGGCTACTAAGGTTATCCGTGTTTACTTTGAGAGATTGACTATTTTCCTCAAAGACAACTCCGAGATTAGACAGGATTTCTTTTATAGTCCAGATATCTTTTAATTTGGGGATGTTATCTAATGTATGCCACCCGCCTGTCAGGAGACAGGCTGACAGTATTGGTAAAGCGGCATTCTTAGAACCGCTAATAGTTACCTCTCCTTTAAGTGGAACACCTCCCTCGACAATAATTTTATCCATACCTTTTACTGTTGCCTTTCGTGATAGGTATCTCCATAACATTAATATCTTAAGATTTATCCGCCAGACCCGGCTGCCTCGATACAATCGGGGCGGGCAGGGATGCTCCCCTATTTAAAAAGCTCAGTGATTAAATTTCTTCCCCGCTATTTGGGAGCAACATCGACCGCTTTTTGAGCCATTACCAGTCGATATTTTTTTCGGTAATCCATACGTCGTTCTTTATAACAAAAAGACTGGGTTAAATCTATATGATCCAATGCTCTTTCTGTCTGATTCGGATCCATTTCTATCAGAAGCCATCCACCAGGTTTTAGATACATCTCACTTTCTTCAATTATTCTTTTAATAAAGTGCATACCATTTTCATGTCCGTCAAGGGCAACTCGAGGCTCATAATAACGCACCTCCGGGGGCAGCGTCTTAAACGCCTCAGAAGGAATATACGGGGGGTTAGATACGATCATATCAAAGCTCACAGAGGGGTTAGAGAATGGCTGCCAGAGATCACCTTGGCAGAATTTTATACTGTTAAGGTTATGATGTTGTGCGTTATCTTTAGCCAAAGCCAGGGCCTCAAAAGAGATGTCGCTCGCCCATATGGTAGCATTTTGAATTTCTTTTGCCAAAGATATTGCTATTACTCCAGATCCAGTACCTAAATCTAATATTTTTGGGTGGCAACTATCTGAGAAAAGATTTCTCTCTCCGAGCTTGAGTGCCTCTTCAACGAGAACTTCCGTCTCTGATCGTGGAATCAAAACTGCTGGGCTAACTAAAAAATCAAGAGACCAAAATTCCTGATGCCCTGTAATATATTGCAGCGGTTCTCTTTTTAAGCGTCTTCTAATAAGGGAGCGATAACCAGCTATCTCTAAAGGGTTTAATGGTTGATCGAATTCAAGGTAGAGTCCAACCCTGCTTTTCTTTAGTTGGTGGGATAACAGGACTTCGGCACAAAGGCGAGGGCTCTCTATCCCTTTATCTCTGAGAAACTCTGTGGCTACATTCAAGATTCTCTGAATAGCCCAGCTCTTTTGAGTCATAGGAGTTGTTTTGCTTGATCCTTTTCGGACTCGGCCTGAAAATGAGCAAGGAGTGGACGCAAAATGAGATCAAGTTCACCATGCAGAATATCCTCAAGTCTATAGATCGTCAACCCTATTCTATGGTCGGTTACTCTCCCTTGAGGGAAATTATAAGTCCTGATCCGTTCACTTCTATCGCCTGAACCCACCATATGTTTGCGCTCCTCAGATATTTTTGATCGCTGTTCTGCCTGTTGAAGGTCCAGCAATCGAGACCTGAGGACCTTCATGGCTTTTGCCTTATTTTTGTGCTGGGATTTTTCATCCTGACAAGAGACCACAGATCCAGTAGGAATATGTGTAATTCTCACAGCTGAATCTGTAGTATTAACGCTCTGACCTCCTGGACCTGAGGATCTATACACATCTATCCTGAGATCAGCTGGGTCAATTGATACATCAATCTCTTCCGCCTCAGGCAGCACGGCTACAGTAACAGCTGAAGTGTGTATTCGGCCTTTCGACTCTGTTTCGGGTATCCTCTGGACCCTATGAACTCCACTCTCATATTTAAGACAGCTATATACTTTTTGCCCCTCTATTAATGCAATGAGTTCCTTAAAACCACCCAGACCTGTAGGACTTTGGCTTAGAATATCTATTTTCCAGCCTTTACTCTCTATGTAATAACCATACATCCTAAATAGATCTGCAACAAATAGGGCTGCCTCTTCTCCTCCAGTGCCTGCTCTTATTTCAAGAATACTGTTTTTTTCATCATTTGGGTCCTCGGGGAGGAGCAAAAGCCCTATTTCGCGTTCCAGCTTCGCTAAGGTAGTCCTCAAGCTCTCTATTTCTTTTCGAGCGAGTCCCCTTAGCTCTGTCTCAGGATCATCAAGGAGGCTTTTAGTATCTTCAATCTTTTCTTTTACGACTTTATACTTGCGGAAGGCATTTACTATAGGTTGGAGACTCACATGCTCTTTTAAATATTTCTGGTAGAGACTTTGTTGTTGAATAACCTCCTGCCTGCTCAATTCATACTCCAAAGTGCTAAGCCGCCTTTCTACCTCTTCAATTTGGGAAAACATAATCAATTATTCTCTTATTTTTTCTTTTTACTGCTCATGTTATTTTGCCCAGTTATCTGGTACTTACGTCTGAATCTTTCAACACGCCCCTTAGTATCGACAATTTTTTGTTGGCCAGTAAAGAGAGGATGACATTGAGAACATATCTCCACCTTAATCTCTTTAACAGTAGAAAAGGTTTCAAATTCGTTACCGCAGGCACAATGAACAATTGCCTTTTGAAAGGTTGGGTGAATATCTTTTTTCATACTCCCGATCTCCATTTATTAAAATTAGACGTTATACGTGCCTAAAGTTTATTTAACGGGCTATTTGCAATTCTATCCATGAGTTTAGCTCATTTTAGGCACTTTAGCCCTGGCCCAGACCTGTCCCCATACAATCGGGATTAGGCTGTATTGCCAGGACTTATAAATAATATAGACATTGCGATATTTGCCAAGGAAGTCGCGCCAGGGCGGGCTCACTTTAAGCTTTCTATTGATTCATTGAAGCTAAAAACTCTTTATTGTTTTTCGTTCCTTTCATTTTCTTTATTAGGAATTCCATGCTATCAACTGGAGCAAGAGGGGCAAGGACTTTACGTAGAATCCAAATTCGATTAAGATCTTCTTGTTCGATCAAAAGCTCCTCCTTCCTTGTTCCTGAACGATTGATGTCAAAGGCAGGGAATATTCGCCTATCGCTCAATTTCCTGTCAAGATTTACCTCCATATTGCCTGTACCTTTGAATTCTTCGAAAATTACCTCATCCATTCTGCTTCCTGTATCGATAAGGGCAGTGGCAATTATGGTGAGGCTTCCTCCCTCTTCAAGGTTCCTGGCAGCTCCAAAAAATCTCTTGGGACGGTGAAGGGCATTTGAATCAACACCTCCAGACAAAATTTTACCACTCGGCGGAACTACAGTGTTGTATGCCCTGGCAAGTCGAGTGATGCTGTCTAAGAGTATAAGAACATCTTTTTTGTGCTCAATTAATCTTTTGGATTTTTCTAAAACCATCTCAGCTACTTGCACATGGCGTTGCGGAGGTTCATCAAATGTCGAACTAATAACCTCAGCTTCCACAGAGCGGGCCATATCAGTAACTTCTTCGGGCCTCTCATCAATTAAAAGGACTATTTTATGTATGTCCCTATCATTTTTAGTCACAGCGTTAGCAATATCTTTAAGAAGCATTGTCTTTCCCGTTCTCGGTGGAGAGACGATCAATCCTCTCTGTCCTTTCCCTATCGGTGTCATTAGATCCATAATCCTTGTTGAGAGGTTATCAGGATTAGTTTCTAATTGAATCCGCTCTGTGGGATAAAGAGGGGTCATATTATCAAAAAGTATTTTATCTGCAGCTATTTCTGGATCTTCATAATTGATATTTTCAACTTTTAGCAAAGCAAAGTATCTTTCCCCATCCTTTGGCGGCCTTATCTGGCCTGAAACAGTATCTCCTGTCTTTAAGGCAAATCGTCTAATCTGGGATGGTGAAACATACATATCGTCAGGACCTGGAAGATAGTTAGAATCAGGTGAACGTAGAAAACCAAAGCCATCTGGTAAGATCTCTAACACCCCTTCTCCATAAATAACACCATTTTGCTCTGTCTGGGCCTGTAAAATAGAGAAAATGACGTCCTGTTTTCGCATACCAGTAGCGCCACTAATTTTGAATGTTTTCGCTACATCTATCAATTCACTTATTTTTTTACCTTTAAGCTCAACTAAGTTCATATCTTTCTATCCCTCTATAAATTTGCATAATATATCTATTATTTACCTTTTTTTACCCTCTCAGTAAAAGGAGGGATATAGCCCTAACCTCACATGAGACACTTTATAATACCTTTGTATTCCTGACAACTATTTGTAAGCGCTGATTATAAGCAGACCTTAATTGATGAAAAATTTAATAGCTTAATTTAGCGAGGAACGTATTTCTTGTGGATGTATTACATACTATTCATAATACTAAATCTCTAATATCTCTATGTCAAGGGATTTTACACGTTACACGTTATAGCATTTATGCCATTTGATTCTTATTGAGCCATTTTAAAAGACAATCCATATCTGTTGGAAGAGGGGCCTCAAATTCTACGTATTGTAATGAATCAGGATGAACAAACCCTAATATTTCTGCATGGAGCATCTGCCTTTTTACTAAAGTAAGTGTTTTTTTCATTGTGAAAGATTTTTGATTCCACCATTTTTTCCCATATCCATATACAATATCCCCTACCACTGGGTAACCCATATATGCCATATGAACTCGTATTTGGTGAGTTCTACCAGTATGGAGGTTTATCCTTAAAAGTGAAAAACCAAGAGGAAATACAGATATGACCTCCCACTCACTTATGGCGGCCCTCCCTTTTAAAAGAGACACGCTCATCTCTTTTCTTTTTATTGGGTGTCTACTGATAGGTAAATCTATTATCCCTTTCTTTTTTTCAACATTACCATGGACAATGGCAAGGTAGCTTTTTTTTATCTCTCTTTTTTTGAATTGATTAGATAAAAAATCGTGAGCTCTATCACTTTTGGCTACTACCATCACACCTGAGGTATCTTTATCGAGCCTATGAACAATTCCCGGCCTTATCGGATCGCCAGAAGAAGAAAGATTTCTGCATCTATAGAGAAGGCCATGGACCAAAGTTCCTGTATAATGGCCAGCAGAAGGATGAACCACCAGGCCTGGTGGTTTATTGACTACCAAGATTGAATTATCTTCGTACAGAAGGTCAAACTTTACATTTTCAGGGACTTCTAAAGGGGCTGATTTGGGTAAAAATAAAATCTTTATCCTGTCACCAGGTTTTGGTTGATAACTAGGTTTCTTTCTTTCACCATTAACGGTTACTGCACCAGTCGTTATAAGATTTTGAATCCTTGCCCTTGATAAACTCACATCCCTGTTATCAGAGAGAATCTTATCAAGCCTTACGTCTATTTCCTCTGACGGTTGACGAAAGATAAATGTTTTCTCCCAACTGTTTACCACAACTCTCTGCTAACGTAAGCTTTATCCTTTATCCTGTTGGGTTTGAACAAAGAGATTCGATTGAATATCTTTTTCCACATCTTCCTCCTTCATGTTTTTAGCGAGGGAGATTTCCTTCACAAGCAGACTTCGGGCTGTATCCAACATCTTTCTTTCCCCAAAGGAAAGCTCTTTAGTCTGCTTTATTGTGCTCAAATCGCGATAGACTTCCGCCACCTCAAAGACAGAACCACTTTTAATCTTATCCATGTAATCCCTATACCGTCTGTTCCAGGTCTGATTGTCATTTACATACATATCCCTATTTTTAAGGATAGAGAAAACCTTTGATACCTCAGTTTGGTCTATTAATTCCCTTAGGCCAACATTTTTAGTGTTTGAAGATGGAATCATAATAATCATATTATTTTCAAGTATTCTCATGACGAAAAAATCTTCCTGACAACCAGAAATTTCTCTATTCTCAATCCTCTCAATAACCCCTACACCGTGTGCTGGGTACACGGCCAAATCGCCTACCTTAAACATTCTTACCTCCTGTTACCTTAAGTATTAGATGCTCAATCGGGAAAACTATTTATTCCCTAAATAAGGCAACTTTAACTTTTACATTATATCATATGTTATCTTAAAAACAAACCAATTACAGGTAGTATTGGTGCAATTACAAGGGATACAACTGACATCAATTTTATCAATATATTCATTGCTGGTCCAGAGGTGTCCTTAAAAGGGTCACCTACTGTATCACCAACTATAGCAGCCTTATGGTTATCACTGCCTTTACCACCTAAATTGCCTGCTTCTATGTATTTTTTTGCGTTATCCCAGGCACCGCCTGCGTTCGACATAAAAAGGGCGAGAAATGCGCCCATGACTGTTGCACCCAGAAGCATCCCTCCTAAGGTCTCTCTTCCCAGAAGGAAACCTACTGCCACAGGAGTAAGAACAGCAACCAGACCGGGTGCCACCATTCTTTTAAGGGCTGCCCCTGTTGCAATAGATACGCAGGTGGTTGGATCTGGCTTCACTCCTTCTTTTCCCTCAAGAAGCCCTGGGATTTCCCTGAATTGACGCCGGATTTCTTCAACAATGGAAAAAGCAGCCTTACCTACAGAGGTCATTGTTAAGGCTGCACAAAGCATAGGTACTATACCACCGATAAAAACCCCTATTACTACCATAGGATTCTTCATATCTATTATTTCTAAACCTGCTGCCTGGGTATACGCAACAAAGAGGGCCAGTGCAGTCAACGCTGCGGAACCTATAGCAAAACCTTTCCCGATAGCTGCCGTAGTGTTACCAAGGGCATCAAGACCATCGGTGATCTTTCTGGTTTCAGGACCAAGACCCGCCATTTCCGATATGCCTCCTGCATTGTCTGCTATTGGTCCGTATGCATCCACAGTCATGGTGGCTCCAACCGTTGCCAGCATTCCCACCGCTGAAAGACCAATACCGTAAATTCCTGCGGTTTTAAATCCAACAAATGTGGCCGCACAAATCCCAAGGATAGGAAGATAGGTGGATTGCATACCCACAGCAAGGCCGGCTATGATTAAGGTTGCAGGGCCTGTAGCGGATTGACCAGCAATAGTTCTAACCGGTGGTCCAGAGGTATAGTATTCTGCCAGAAGGCCGATTGCGATGCCGCACAGGAGCCCAGAAAAGATAGCCCAGAAAGCTCCCCAAGGCATGCCAATAGAATTTGTAATAATAGCAGTCAGAATTACGAAAACAGCGGCTGCCACAAATGTCGTATATCTCAGCGCACCAGCGGGATTTCCTTTCTGAAAAAGCTTGATGGAAAACACACCCACAAATGAACTCAGCAATCCTGCCATGACAACAAGGATGGGCATGGCCATGTATTTCAGTTTTATTGCCGTTGCAGACAATCCCTTTAAAACAGGAAATTGATTTAGAAACTCAGGCGTAATAGATAATGTGGCTGCAATTGCGATGGTAGCAATTACAGAGCCAACATAGGATTCAAATATATCTGCCCCCATCCCTGCTATATCGCCGACATTATCTCCTACATTGTCAGCAATAACTCCGGGATTTCGAGGGTCATCCTCAGGGATACCAGCCTCCACCTTTCCTACCAGATCAGCCCCTACATCCGCAGCCTTTGTAAATACACCACCGCCAACCCTGGCAAATAGGGCAATGGAGCTAGCTCCCATAGCAAACCCATTAATATATTGTGCTGTTTCCGGGTTGCCCCCATAATACCAGAACCAGAAACCAAGTCCAAGGAGACCGAGACTGGCGACAGAAATGCCCATTACTGAACCAGAGAAGTACGATACGTTAAGGGCTTTCGCCTGACCATATTTATTCGCAGCATTTGCTGTTCGAGAATTACCTTTTGTAGCAGAACTCATACCTGAAAATCCGGCTAACATAGAACAAAATGCTCCGGTCACAAAGGCAATAGCCGTTCTCCAGGATATACCAAAACCAAGTAACAATAAAACGATCGCTATAAAAACCAGCAGAACTGAATATTCTTTCTTTAAAAAGGCCATGGCGCCGGAATGGATCATGCCTTCCAGATCCTTCATAAGCTCACTTCCATTAGGTTGTTTTTTTACATAAAGAAATATTAGATAGGCGATTATAAGGCCCAAAATTCCTAAATAAGGTGCATATACAGTTAAACTTTGCATTATCATTCTGCCTCCTTTTTCCCGGTTGTCAAAGAATTGAACGTATTCATTGCCGTCTCAACTCCATATAAAACAAATGATTCGATGGACTTTACTGCTATATGCAATGCTTCTTTGATTGTTTTTTGTTGATCATCATAAAAAGGTTTCAAAACAAAATCTTCAATTGCTTCATTATACCTAGGTCTGCCTATTCCAATCTTAGTCCTGCAGAACTCATTTGTTCCAAGGTGATAAGCTACAGACTCTATCCCATGATGACCTCCTGCCCCTCCTCCACATGCTATCTTTATACGACCTGCGTCTAAATCAATATCATCATGTATAACCATTATATCTCTGATATCTGGTCTGTAATATTCAACCAAATGCTTAACCGCAATTCCTGATCTATTCATTAATGTTTGTGGGCATGCCAATAGCATCTTTTTATTATGGTAATTTGTGCTTGTGCTTAAGGTTTGAAAGCGTTGATCAGATAAATGAAGGCCTAATTTAGTACATAAAAGATCAACGGTCTTAAATCCAAGATTATGTCTACTGTTTTTGTATACAGTGCCTGGATTACCAAGCCCTATTATCAAACATATGGTTTTAGGATTTCTCTTCGACTTTTATTTCCTCACTTCCAGCCTCTTCTACTTCTTCTTCTACCTCTTCTTCTACCTCTTCTTCTACCTCTTCTTCTATGGTAGGAGCAACAACTGCGGCAATGGTAAGATCTCCGTCTTCTATTGATTTTAAACCTGGAGCCAAAGTAATGTCCTCTATATGAAGTGACTGTCCAATATCAAGGCCAGACACATCAATCTCTATTTTGTCTACGAGGTTTTTTGGCATACACGAGATCTTTAACTCCCTACGGATATGCTCTAAAATACCACCCTCAGTTACCCCTATGGGTGTATTTACTAGATACACGGGAATATCAACCTCTAGCACCTTTCCCATAGATATCTCGTAAAAATCAACATGAAGATAATCTCTGGTAACCGGATCCTTCTGTATCTCTTTTATCATAACTCTCTTAGGCTGATTTTTCCCATTAGAATCTACACTTAGATCAAATATGATATTTTCAGCTGATCTTCCTCTAAGAATTTTTTGGAGCTGTTTATAATCTAGTGAAAGCGTGATGGGACTTGTATTTGGACCATATAGTATACCAGGAAGCCTGCCCACGCTTCTTAGCTTTCGAGCCGAGCCTTTACCCGTCATTGTTCTTTTTTTTGAATCTAATTGTATAGTAGCCATTCATTAACTCCAAATGTAATAAATTATTCACTTGCCGTTATCCGTTGTCATTTTTCAAATGAGAAACTAACAACGAACAATCAGCAACAATTCTTCAATTCCCGCCCGCCTTGCCTGAGTCCCGAAGATCGGGACGATGGCGGGCAGGTGTCGGTCAGGCGTGGCCTATTATAGGCTTACTATGCTGATTTGAATGCGGAGTGCCCTATAGATTTAATTACCTGATCAAGCACCTCACGCCTCCCGATCCCGTCCAATCTTGGGACGGGGAGGGCAGAATGTAATACCTAAAATGTACTAGCTCACAATTATACAAATAATGAACTCACAGATCTCGAATAGTATACTCGCTTTATAGCCTCACCCAGAATTTCCGACACAGACACAACCTTGATTTTGGAGCACTCAGATGACTTTTTATTTAACGGAACTGTATTTGTTACTACCAGTGACTCAATAGTCGATTCCTCTATCCTTTTTATCGCATTACCAGAGAGAACTGGATGAACACAGCAGGCGTAAACATGTTTTGCTCCATTTTGGGTTAATACCTGAGCGGCCTGTACCAATGTTCCACCTGTATCAATCATGTCATCAAGAATAACAGCTGTTTTCCCTTTTACATCTCCAATGATATGCATGGCCGCTGCAACATTAGGTTCCTCTCTTCTCTTGTCTATTATTGCTAAAGAAGCATTAAGTCTCTTGGCAAAGGCCCGTGCTCTCTCCACGCCACCAGCATCGGGAGAGATTATTGATAGATTATTTTTAAAATGCTTCCGAATGTAGTTCAGTATAACAGGTGCTGCGAACAGATTATCCACCGGAATGTTGAAGTATCCTTGAATCTGCCCGGCATGAAGATCAACTGAGATCACACGATTCACTCCGGCAACTGTTATCAGGTCAGCTACGAGCTTTGCACTTATAGGAACCCGTGGCTTAACTTTTCTATCCTGCCTGGCATACCCATAGTAAGGGATTACAGCTGTTATACTCCTTGCAGATGCCCTTTTGAGTGCATCGGTAATTATCAGGAGCTGCATGAGATTATCATTAACCGGACTACTAGTAGACTGAAGGATAAAGGTCTCTCTTCCCCTTACATTTTCATCGATCTCAATTCGAGTCTCCCCATCGCTAAAGGTTTTGTTTAGCATTTTCCCAGGAAGGATATTTAAATAATCACTCACCTCTTTGGTTAGACTTATGTTAGATGTACCACCAAACAGCTTCAAACTATCAGCAAGATCATCCATAATAAATTTTCTTGTTTCCCCTTGTTACTATGCCAATAATTTCGTATTTTTGGCTGGGGTGGGAGGATTCGAACCTCCGAATGCGGGCTCCAAAGGCCCGTGTCTTACCGCTTGACGACACCCCAAGGATTTACATCAAAAAAAGTGCCTAAAATACCTAAAGTTTAAACAGAAAATCAAATTTTTTGTCCCGAAATAACCCATTAATAAATTGTACCAATAGAAGCTCTTCATTAATTGTGAATTGGGCCCTAATTTTATTAATTCCTAAATTCGCAATTCCAGATAATCCTATCCATAACTTTAGTTCACTTTGAACCCTGGCCCAGACCTGGCCTATAATCTTGACAGGCTGATCAGAGCACGTAGCACCGTATAGGCTTAACTGTCTGATTTAAGCACGTCGCGCCAGGGCGGGCTTTAGGCACTTCAGATTCCCTTTACTACAAATACATCCCCTTTATCATATAATTCGAGAATCTTTCCAGCTTCTTGAGCCTTTTTAGCTGAATCAAAAAGACCAAAAATACTTGGTCCACTGCCCGTCATCAATGCACCGAGGGCACCTAATTGTAGTAAGGATTCCTTGATTGAGCTAAGAAAAGGATGCTTTACAAGAGTAACCCTTTCAAGATCATTAAAGAGTAAATCTGGGATATTAAAAATATTTTTTTTAAAACACCTTATAATATTCTGATTTCTATTATTTGTCAACTTTAATTTGGTTTTTTCATAGGACCATGCCGTTGAGATCATGAGATTCGGACTAACGATAACATACCAAAATGAAGGAAAATTTTCTATCGGTTGGAGTATTTCTCCAATCCCCCTGGCTATAGCTGGTTTCTGTAGAAGAAAAAAAGGAACATCTGCACCAAGAGAAAGGGCGAGTTTCTCAAGATCTTCTTTTGAGAGGGCGTTTGACCATAGCTGGTTTAATCCTTTCAATGTTGTCGCCGCATCACTACTACCACCACCCAAACCAGAAGAAATAGGTATATTTTTGATTAATGTAATTTTGACACCTTTCTTGATTCCAGTTTTTTCAAAAAAAGAGATGGCCGCTCTACTAACTAAATTATTTTGGTTTTTAGGTAGTTCTCTTCCGCTACAATAAACCTCTAATCCCTTCTCTGATTTGCTTATTATTAGCTTATCATAGAGAGCCACAGGAACGAAAACAGTCAACAACTCGTGATACCCATCAATCCTTTGCCCGGTAATCTTTAAGAATAGATTTACTTTGGCCGGGGACAAGATTTCAATTGCGGTTTGATTTGTGAGATGGGCGTTGGGTTTTTCATTTGTGAGCGCGAGGAGCATTATTATTTGTTTGCTTTAACAAAACGCATGCGGAGATCGTAGAGAAGCTGCTCCAGCAGGTTTTCCTCCTCCTGGGTAAGATTACCTTTGGTTTTTTCTTTGAGTATGTTGATAATATCAATCGATTGTTTGGCTAATACCAGGTCTTTCTTTTTTTCTCCATATTGCGGATCTTCAATTTCACCAAGATGAAGGAGTACTGAAGAGCTGAGCGATAGAAGAAAGGAGGAAAAATTAATTTCTGGCAAGGGGACAGAAGCCTTCTCCTCCTTGGGCTTTTCCTTGCCCTTATCTTTTCCTATCTCACTCTCTTCAGACTTATCCTTTACCTCTCCCTTAGCATCAAAAGTTCTTTTATCTTTAACAACAAATCCTTGACCCTGTATTTCCTCTTCAGACATGTCTTCCTCCTTGATATATAATGTTTATTGTCTCGTTTGTAAGCGTTCAGTAAAAGGAAATCTTTGCATTTTTGCATATTAATTTTGATAGTCTCGTAAAAAGTCGGATTTCCCCTCCCCTGGTGGGAGGGGATAAAGGGGAGGGGGACATAACTGGCTGAAATAGCATTGTTTTCACCCTCACCCCTACCCTCTCCCATCAAGGGAGAGGGAGTTTTTTGACTTTTTACGAGTGCATCAATTTTGCCGATAATATATAAATTTAGCAGAATTTAGGTATATAGTGCAAGAGAAAATCATTATATCTCCCTTCTCTTATATTGACCGGAAATCAGCAGAGAAGTAAAAAATATTGCTTATCGAGATTTTTGTACATATTGTAAGTTAGGAAATCAGGATAAATCGTCTTGACAGGGTAATATCTATTTAGTTAGTTTGGGTGTGAAAAGGGCGGACAATGAAAAGACGTTTTAGCAGACAAATAAATATAGGCGGAGTTAAGGTAGGTGGTGAAAGCCCTGTAGTGGTGCAGTCCATGACCAATACCCCCACTCAGGATGTAGCTGCTACGGTAAAACAAATAGAAAGATTAGCAAATGCTGGCTGTGAACTTATTCGCCTGGCGGTACCAGACAAGGAAGCCGCGTCTGCACTTAAAGAGATAAAATCTCAGGTATCTATTCCGATTATTGCCGATATTCATTTTGACTATAAGCTTGCCTTGGCAGCTATAGAAAACGGTGTGAATGGGCTAAGATTGAATCCAGGAAACATTGGTGGAAAGAAAAAAATTCAAGAAATTGTTGTTGCTGCTCGCAGTTGTTCTATCCCTATAAGGATTGGGGTCAACTCTGGCTCTCTTAGCAAGGCTATTTTAAAAAGATATAATCATCCAACACCAGAAGCCATGGTTGAGAGTGCCATGAGCCATGTAAAGCTCCTGGAGGATTTAGATTTCCATTTAATTAAGATTTCACTGAAATCATCAGATGTCTTACAAACGATATCTGCATGCAGGCTTTTAAGCCAGCAGGTTGATTATCCTTTACATTTAGGCGTAACCGAGGCCGGGACTCTAATATCAGGGACTGTTAAAAGCTCCATAGGGATAGGATTATTACTATTAGAGGGTATTGGAGATACGATTAGAGTTTCTCTAACGCATGATCCAGTTGACGAGGTTAGGGTTGCATATGAAATTTTAAAGGCCCTGGGTCTAAGACAGAGAGGAGCGGAAATTATATCTTGCCCTACATGTGGAAGATGTAAAATAGATCTTTTTACATTGGTTGATAAAATTGAACATGATCTGACTCAGATTACAACCCCTATTAAAGTAGCTATTATGGGGTGTGTTGTAAATGGACCTGGTGAGGCGAGAGAGGCTGACATTGGTATTGCTGGAGGACAAGGCTATGGCACATTATTTAAGAAGGGCAGGGTGGTTAAAAAAGTTCCAGAGCCGGATCTTGCCAGGGTACTTATTGAAGAAGTTAGGAAGATGATAAACGAATGAATATTTTCGATTGACGATTTTCGATTGGATATTTTAGATTTTCTATTATGACATCTATTTCGAGACGATATTCACAATTCTTTATTCCTACAGTAAAAGAGATACCAGCAGAGGCTGAGATCGTAAGTCATCAATTAATGCTCAGGGCTGGCATGATCAGAAAACTAGCAGCAGGAATCTATACCTATCTTCCTTATGGCCTATTAGCCATTAAGAATACAGAAGCTATTGTCAGGGAAGAGATGGATAGGGCTGGTGCTATTGAACTTTTACTTCCAGGGGTACAGCCAGGTGATTTATGGATGGAAAGCGGTCGATGGGATTATTATGGGCCAGAGCTTTTAAGGTTTAAAGATCGACACAAAAGAGAATCATGCCTGGGCCCCACCCACGAAGAGGTAATTACTGACCTGGCGCGAAGGGAAATCCATTCATACAAACAACTGCCTATTAACCTGTATCAGATTCAGACGAAGTTCAGGGATGAAATTCGGCCGAGATTCGGCATCATGAGAGCGCGGGAATTTATCATGAAAGATGCCTATAGCTTTGACATAGATGAAGAGGGCTCCAACCTGAGCTATAAAAAAATGTACGCTGCTTACGAGGCTATCTTTAGAAGATGCGGGCTCAAGTTCCGGGCAGTCGAGGCAGATACAGGGCCTATTGGTGGTAACTTTTCTCACGAATTCATGGTCTTATCAAATAGTGGTGAAGACGATATTGTAAGCTGTCAAGATTGTAAGTATGCATCTAACTTAGAAAAAGCCGAGGTAACACTACGGGAGTCTGATTCTAAAAATATTGAGAAAGAAGAAGACCTACAAATCGTAGATACACCTGAAACGAGGACCATAGACGAGGTGACTAAATTTTTATCCATTGGTCCTGAAAAACTGGTAAAAACCCTCATCTATCAAACTGAGCATGGACCAATAGCCGCTTTAGTAAGAGGAGATCATGACCTGAATGAAACCAAGCTCAGAAATGTACTTAATGTTCAAGAGCTTACTATGGCAGATCCAGAAACTGTATCTGATGTAACTGGTGCCCCAATAGGATTTGCAGGGGCTATTGGCTTAAAGGTACGAATACTTGCTGATTTTGCCATTAAGGAAATGAAAAATATGGTAATGGGGGCAAATAAGAATGATAAGCATGTCCTCAATGTAAATGAAGGCAGGGATTTTCAGGTAGAGCAATATGCAGATTTAAGAATGATAACTTCTTCTGATCCGTGTCCTCGGTGTGGAGGAAAGCTAGTATTTGGTAAGGGAATAGAGGTTGGCCAGGTCTTTAAGTTAGGGACCAAATACTCTACAGCCCTTAAGGCCAACTTTCTGGATAAGAATGGCCGAGAAATTCCGATTATTATGGGATGTTATGGTATAGGTATCGGCAGAGTCGTTGCAGCAATTATTGAACAAAGTCACGACGAGAGCGGTATTATATTTCCTATATCTATTTCTCCTTTTGAGGTAACCATCCTGCCCCTTGAAATACATGAAGCCACTGTGAGAAAAGTGGCTGAAAATTTATATCAGCATCTAACCAATTTGGGCCTCGCAGTCTTTCTCGACGATAGGGATGAAAGGCCAGGCTTCAAGCTCAAGGATGCTGATCTTTTAGGTATATCTGTAAGGGCTGCGGTCAGTTTAAGAACACTTAAAAGTGATTCTATTGAGATTAAGTTACGTTCTAAGCCAGATCTCAGATTACTATCTATAGACAAAACCCCTAAAGCGATAAAGGAGGTTGTCCAAAGCCTCTATGATTCGCTTAAATGACATAACCTCAGAAATTCTCTCCTATCATCCTATCGCAGATATAGGTCTGATTGAAAAGGCATACGTATATTCGGCCAAGGTTCACAAGGGACAAGTCCGTTTATCAGGAGAGCCTTACCTTACCCACCCCTTAGAAGTTGCCGCAATTCTTACCAAAATGAAGATGGATGAAGTTAGTGTCGCCTCCGGTCTTCTTCACGATACAGTTGAGGATACATTGACTGAGCTGTCAGACATTGAACAAATGTTTGGTAAAGAGGTGGCAAGCATAGTAGATGGTGTAACAAAAATCAGCAAGATACATTTTTTAAGCAAAGAGACACAGCAGGCAGAAAATATACGAAAGATGATTCTTGCTATGTCTTCTGACATCAGGGTAATTATCGTTAAACTGGCAGATCGATTACACAATATGCAGACCCTCGGCTTTCAAACACCTGAAAAACAGGAAGCTATTGCAGGGGAAACCCTTGATATCTATGCACCTCTTGCAGGAAGGATGGGTATTTACTGGCTGAAATCAACCTTGGAGGATCTATCCCTTTTTTATCTCGAGCCAAAAATTTACAAGGATATAAGGTTAGGCATTGCCCAGAGGCAAGAGGGGCAGGAAAAATTTATTCGAGAGATAAAAGAAATTCTCAGCAGAAAATTAAGTGAGGCCAATATAAAAGCCACGATAAAAGGGAGACATAAGCATTTTTATAGCATTTATCAAAAGATGATGGAACAGGATCTGAATATAGACCAGGTATACGATGTCATGGCATTCAGGATAATAGTAAATTCTGTAAAGGACTGCTATGAGGTTTTAGGCCTGATCCATTCCATGTGGAACCCTGTAGCAGGTCGTTTTAAAGATTATATCTCTCTACCCAAGGCCAATATGTATCAGTCTTTGCACACCACAGTAATTAGCCGTCTGGGTGAAAGAATGGAGGTACAGATAAGAACATGGGATATGGACAGAATTGCCGAAGAGGGAATTGCTGCTCACTGGAGATATAAAGAAGGGTATGAATCAGACAAAGAAACGCATACTCAATATCCATGGATGAAGCAGTTGCTGGAATGGCAGAAAAGCCTGACTGACCCAAAGGAATTTTTAGAAACAGTGAGGCTGGATCTTTTTAGCAATGAGGTCTATGTTTTTACGCCTAAAGGAGAGGTAAAGGAACTTCCCAAGGGAGCAACCCCTATTGATTTTGCTTATAGTATCCATTCAGAGATTGGGAATAGATGTATAGGTGCTAAGATAAACGAAAAAATAGTCCGCTTAACCCATCAGCTTGAAACTGGAGATATAATTCAGATTCTTACCTCAAAAAATCATAAACCTAGCAAAGATTGGCTAAAGTTTGTAAAGACATCTACTGCCAAGACCAGGATTAGACAATGGATAAAAAAAGAAGAAAGGATAGAGAGTATAACTATCGGAAGAGACATCCTGGAAAAAGAGCTTAAAAAATTTAACCTGAATTTAACCAGACATTTCAGCAGCGAGCAGCTTTTAGATGTGGTCCATAAATTTTCATTAAACAGCGCAGACGATCTTTTGGCTAATATTGGTTACGGTAAAGTCTCAGCAAAGCAGGTTCTTAACCGACTTGTTCCCCATTTAGGGATAAAAGAGGATAAGACAGAGGGTCTTGTCCAGAAGATAGTTCACAAGATAAAGAGAAAAAAAGGAGACACTGGGATTAAGGTTAAAGGGATGAGTGATATGCTTATTCGCTTTGCAGAGTGTTGCCACCCACTAGCCGGCGAATCAGTTATAGGTTATATTACCAGGGGCAGGGGAGTCACCATTCATTCAAAAAAATGCCGGCACATTAGAGATGTTGATCCAGATCGGTTAGTAGAAGTAGAATGGGAACCTTCCGAAGATATGACTTATTTAGCAAAATTAAAGGTTACCAATATCGCTAAAAAGGGTATGCTATCGACTTTAAGTGCTATATTTACGCAAAGCGAGGCTAATATTTTAGACGCAAATGTGCAGACAACTATTGATAAAAAGGGAATATCCACCTTCACTATTGAAATCTCTGATTACGCTCAATTAAGAGATATTATCTCAAAAATAAAAAAGATTAAGGAGGTCCTCAAGGTAGAGCGGATTTGAAAAAACAGTAGGAAGTATGGAGGAAAAAAATGTTTGATAAAAATTGCTTATTGCTTACTGCCTACTGCTTACTTATATGCCAGTCCGGACCTTAAACACCTCGTGCATACTGTGATTTTTTTGGTCTGTCCTTTTACTTTAACCCTCAATGTTTGGAGGTTTGGATACCAACGCCGTTTTGTTTTATTGTGCGCATGGCTTACATTATTGCCTACAACAGGTCTTTTGCCGCATATTTCACACACCTTGGACATTTTATTATTTCCTTTAGTTTCCTATTGATTGTTTTGTCACGTTTCACCGCAGAGCTATGCGGAGAATGCCTATTAATTTCAACCTAATTCAATTTAACAGGTAATGTCCTTTGTCAGTAGTTAGTTGTATTTTTATTGTTAACCAATTATGATGAATTCGTAAAAAGTCGAATTTCCCCTCCCCTGGTGGGAGGGAATTAAGGGGAGGGGGACGTAAGTGCGTGAAATAACGCTGTATTCACCCTCACCCCAACCCTCTCCCATGAAGGGAGAGGGAGTATTTTTGACTTTTTACGAGACCATCAATTATGTGATGAAAATTTTTTTTACCTATTTAAATGGGTTAACGATTTGTGCGGTTTTTTGCTACGAACCACTGACAACTATCAACAGACATCACCATTTAACAGATTTTCCGATTTTTAGCAACTCAGTAATGAGAATATCTACCTCGTTTGTTATCAGATCATATGCATTGCTCAGGGGAGGACTAAAGATAGTTTCATATTGGGATATTCTTGCTAAAGGAATCTCTTCACCTATCATCAGAAGAACCCTCTCACCTATCCGACTGACCTCCCGTGGACCCAACATTTGGATGCCAAGCAAGGTCTGTTTATTTGAATCAGCAACCAACTTAGCCCAGAAATCTTCCCCATTAAACATTTTCTTTCGAGTTGTCGCCTTTCTAACAATTGATAAAACCTCCAAGCCCTCTTTCTTTGCTACAGTTTCTTTTATCCCCGCAGATACAACAGTAGTTCCAAAAATTTCCGCCCCGAAGGTATTTAATGATCCTAAAAAAGGTACAATATTGCCGAAGTGAATATTCCGTCCAATGACCCTTCCATTCCTATTGGAATGAGTTGCCAATGCGGTGATTGTTTTTTCTCCATTTAACATATTCCATGCTTCAATGCAATCTCCACCTGCATAGATATTAGGATCACTTGTTTGAAGGTACTGATTCACCTCGATACCTCCGGTTTTACCAATTTTTAATCCAGCATCTCGTGCCAGCTCCATATCTGGAATAATCCCTTTGGCTATAAGAACCCAATCTGCCTCAACTGTTTCACCGTTTGAGAGAAAGAGCTTGATCTCACTCTTTCCAGACTCTGCTCTAACAACAGATGTAGAAAAATACAGCGATGCCCCTTTATCTTTTAAAACATGATAGAACTTTTCACCCATATCAGGATCAAGTTGCTGGGAGAGGAGGCTGGCGGAGGATACTATCATGGAAACAGACGAATAACCTTTTTTTATCAGTGTTTCAGCCATCTCTAACCCTATTATACCTCCACCAAGGATAACAGCTCTTTTTCCTTTGGGCATGATCGACTCTATCTTTTTAGCACTCTTTAATTCTGTGGTAAGATATTGAATCCTATCTCCAACTAAACCTGGAATATCCGGCAGTTTATTCCTGGCCCCAGTATTAATTACCAATATATCATAGGGTATTTCTTCCCCATCAACTTTAATAGTCTTCTTTTCTCTATCAATAGAATCAACATTCTTTTCTGTATGCAAGCCTATCCTTTTTCTCTCAAACCATGGAGGTGTCGCATAAAACATATCATCAAAGGACAATATATCCCTAAGCACAAAAGGTTGTTCACATGGTGTATAAGCAGTACTATCCCTTCTTGTATAAATATCAATCTGTGCAGGGTTACCCAGAACCCTTAAGGTATTTGCACCGACAATGCATGCACCACCGCCACCAACCATAACAATCTTCACTTTGGCCTCTTTGTTTAAGATTGATTTTATTGTTATTTGGAAGGTAAGATATACTCCATAAATTCTGCAATGCAAGAAAAAAATAAAAGGAGGCCTCTTGCCATTAAAATTTCACTCCCTAAGCCATGGCCGGATTGCTTTTGGCTTTTTTAACATTGATACCGATCTTTTCCTCCTGGAGAAATACTTCTTTTTTGCCCATTTCTTCTGTAATACGGTAGAAAAGATAGCTTCATGGAAGGACCATAAGGTGGATAATTTTGTTTTACTGGGATATGTAATTGAGAGATTTAGGGATATAGGTAACCTTATGGGTGCAACCCATGGTATAGATCTAAGAGGCTTTATAGGAGCTGTTTATCAACTTTTTCCGTTTACTCAGAGTCCTGAGGAATTCAAGCAAAAATTGGATGGAAAAGCAAATAGAGCAGTGGTAGAAAAACTAATTAACCAATGGGGCCAACCAGTCAAGATTTTGGTGGAGGTAGAAGCTAAATCAGAGAGGGTAAAAATAGCTGAACTTCTCTTTAGCAAGGCCGCCTTTCATGAGTTAGTGGCTTATGTATGGAAAGGTGGAATGCCTGGTTGGCAGGATAACCTCAGGCCGGACTACGTTATAGCAATGAAAGATGCTATTAACACAAGTATATCCCCTATTTTTGAGGATTTTGAATTGTGAATGTAGGCACTATTTAATTATTCCATGACCAAATAATTGTTTGGATCAAGCCTTAACATGATATCAGGTATAGGCTCTATGTCGTGGTCCTTTAAAAGTTTCAAGAAGACCCCTGATTCAGTAGATGATAACTGGATAATAAGGCTGAATAGGTCGTCCAGCTTGTTACATGGAAAGGGAATCCCTTTTTCATTTTTCTCAGTAATATGCCTGTGTGAGAGGGCTGAAAACCATACCTCGAGGTCAAATTCTTGAGCTATCTTTTTAAATCCCTCAAATATATCCCTGCCAGCCTCAGCGAAATCAACACCATCAATAATAATGGTGTTTGGTATAAAATGAACCTCACTCACCAGGCTGGTAAGGCTTTTGCGAAGCCTATTAAGATCAAAGCTTTCTTTTAAATAGGCAAAGATTATCCGGTTTTTATCCAAGAGGGCGCGAGCCTCATGTTCATTTTCCATGTCCAGGACCGTAACAAGATCATAGAGAATAGCATTATAATGCGCCACAACTTTTTCCGGTGCATCCTTGAGGGAAACATGCACTATCTTTTCCTCATGAAAGAGCTTATCAAATGCAATATGGATGAGACATGAGGTTTTACCGACACCTGCCCGGGCTATAAGCACCCCTAAATTACCTTTGCCCAATTCTTTATAGGCTGAGCTTTCCAGTATCTTTAAAGGACTGACCTTTAAAAAATCTTTCATGCTTCCCCCCTCTTTGGTTTTTATAAGCGTTTATTAATATCAGGGGCTGGGGGAGTCCACCTTAGGCGGATTGCACCAGCCCAATCATAAAAATGGTGCTGGACGGCTATGATTTTTTATTATATCTTAATTTTAACTCCTCTTCTACTGATACAGGCACCTTTGCATATCTGGAAAATTCCATAGAAAATTCTGCCTTTCCTTGACTCATTGATCTTAAGGTCGTAGCATATCCAAACATCTCCGCCAGAGGAACCTCTGCCTCAACGGTTGTAAATACCCCATCTTCTGCCGAGCTCATAATTAATCCCCTGCGCTGATTGATTGAAGACATTATATTCCCCTGGAATTCAGATGGACCCTCTACAGTTACCCTCATAATCGGCTCCAGAATCACAGGCTTGGCTTTAACATAGGCCTGTTTAAAGGCACCTATGGCAGCTTGAATAAATGCTATTTCGGAAGAATCAACTGCATGATGTTGCCCATCATTAACTGTCATTTTTATCCTAAGGACTGGATATCCTATCAAAAGACCCTTTTTAAGGCAGGATCTAAAGCCCTTATCAACTGCAGGAATAAATTCAGTAGGGATGACGCCTCCTTTCACCGCACTTATGAATTCATATGTGCCTTCTTTTAAGGGTTCCATAAATCCGGCAACCCGACCATATTGGCCTGCTCCACCGGTCTGCTTTTTATGAATATAATTAAACTCCACCCGCCGTGAGATGGTCTCTCTATAGGCTACCTGGGGAATCCCTGTATCCACCTCAGCCCCAAATTCTCTTTTCATTCTTTCCACATATATCTCAAGATGTAATTCTCCCATCCCGGAGATAATAGTTTGGCCGGACTCCTTGTCTACCCAAGACTGAAATGTAGGATCTTCTCTGATAAATCGGCCCAAAGCCTTAGCCATATTGGTATTAGATTTATTATCTTTTGGTGATACAGTCAGGGAAATCACCGGTTCCGGAACAAAGATTGAAGTCATTGTATAGTTTAAGATACCATCAGTAAAGGTATCCCCCGAAAAACAGTCAACCCCGAAAAGGGCAACAATGTCTCCTGCATCAGCCCTTCGGATATCCTCCATTTCATCGGCATGCATACGGATCAGCCTCCCTACTTTGATCTTTTTCCTTGTCCTCGTATTTATCAGATCATCACCTTTTTTAAGGGAACCCTGATAGATTCTGAGATAGGTGAGTTGCCCATATGGCGTTATCTCCAATTTGAATGCCAAGCTTACTAAGTGTTTATTAGGGTCCGTAGAAATTGATACTTCTTTTTCTCCCTGATCCATATCCAATGCACTGTTTTTTACCTCTGCCGGAGAAGGGAGATAATTTGTAACAGCATCGAGCAGAGGCTGAACCCCGATATTTTTATATGCTGATCCAACAAAAACAGGTGTCAGCTGTCTCGAAAGTGTGCCTTTCCTTACTGCCTTAATGATCAATTCTTCATTTACTCTATCTTCGAAAATTGCCTCCATTAAGTCATCTGAAAACATGGAAACAGCCTCCAGCAACTCCTCTCTTTTTGAGGTGGCTTCTTCAAGGAAGGCAGATGGAATCTGTCTTATTTTAAGGTTTTCACCGAATGGTCCTTCAAAATAGATAGCCTTCATGAAAACCAGATCTATCACACCAGAAAAATTTCCCTCCAGTCCTATAGGTATCTGCATAAGCACCGCATTATGATTCAACTTTTCCCTGAGCTGATCTACTACCCGATATGGGTTAGCGCCTGCTCTATCACATTTATTGATAAAAGCAACTCTTGGCACTTTATACCTATTCATCTGCCGGTCAACAGCAATGGACTGGGATTGCACACCTCCTACCGCGCACAATACCAGTATGGAACTGTCAAGAACCCTGAGTGCACGCTCAACTTCAATGGTAAAATCAACATGCCCAGGTGTATCGATAATATTAATCTTATAACCCTTCCATTCACAGTACGTGGCTGCAGAGGAAATAGTAATGCCTCTCTCCTTTTCCAGCTCCATAGAATCCATTGTGGCACCAACCCCATCCTTTCCCCTTACCTCATGGACGGCAAATATCCTTTTTGTATAGTAAAGTATTCTTTCTGTCAGGGTGGTTTTACCTGAATCAATATGGGCACTGATACCTATGTTTCTTAAGTATTGAATATCATCATCCATCAACAGCTCCTTTTGTAAGTAATACAGCCCTTTACCTTGAGTGTAACATCTCAACAGGACTCGCTCAAATGAAAGCCATGTTACATACTACCAATAGAGGGATATAGCAAGGAAGAATTTCTTGAAATTGTAATAAAAAAAGATTTAGTAAAGAAGGTTTTTTTACTCATCAGTTTTGATTAGATGTTAGTTTCACTAAAAATCCTATCCTCCCATTGACAGCAAAACACAAGGGTGTTATGTTGTTATTAAAATAAAAGCCTTCTTATTCAATTAAAGGAGAGGATTATGGATGAGAAAAAAAGAGGTCCTGAAGCTGATAAATATCAAGATTTTTTAGATGACCTCAGTCACTTTTCTGCAAAAGATGAAGAAAAATACCTTGCTGATAGCACTGGTAAAGTTCCTTCTGAAGGTGAGATTATTTTAAAGGTTGGTGAAACTGTTAAAGAGATTAGAGTAAAAAAAGGTTTGAGCTTGAAAGATATTTCCCAGAGAACAGGATTGCAACCTGAATTTTTAATGGAGATAGAAAAAGGAAAGATATCTCCACCCTTAGGTTCCATTATCAAGCTGGCAAAGGCACTTGAAATGAAAATGGGCTATTTTATATCAGGCGCTGAAGACCTCCCCTACACAATTGTACGAAAAAATGACCGGAAGCTCATATCAAGATTTGACTCTAAAAAAAGCCAGACATATGGATACGAATTTATATCCCTGGCTCCTCACAAAAAAGACCGGCATATGGAACCTTTTCTGGTAACACTGGAGCCATCTGATGTTGAAGAACGTTCTTCTCATGATGGTCAAGAATTTATATTTGTTTTGGAAGGCATAATGGAGGTTCACCTGGGAGAAGAGACCCATCTTCTTGAACCAGGTGATGCTATTTATTACGATTCAACTGTTTCACATCTGGTAAAATGTCATGGTAGAGAAAAGACAAAGATATTAGCTGTACTCTATACTGAATAAGAAAAAAGGTAATAGTTAGGCCACAAAGCCTGCCCTGGCGCGAGCGCCTTAGCAGATATTGTAGTTTTTATAGTATCTATTGATCTCATATAATATAGCTAAGCATTGCGTGCCAGGTCTGGGCCAGGGACACTAAGACACCAAGATTATTATATAATCCTTCAAACATCATTTTTAAAAAAAGACATAATCATTTCTTCGTGGCTTTGTGACTTGGTGGCTGAATTTATACGAGATTTTTTATTGGTGATAAAATGATTGTATTTGACCTAAGTTGCTCAAATGGACACAGCTTTGAAGGCTGGTTCAAGGACCTCGAATCATTTAACGAGCAAAATTCAAAGGGAATGATCATATGCCCCTTTTGTAAAAGTACAAATATAAGCAGGGTGCTCTCTCCGGTAGCCATCAAGAGTAGCCAAGGAGAAGAAAAACCGAGAGAGATTGAGCCTGATTATAAAAACCTCGCAACGGGTTTAATGGAGTATATAAAAAATAATTTTGACGATGTCGGAACTGATTTTGCGAAGGAGGCCCTGAAAATACATTATGGCGCAGCAGAAAAGAGGAATATACGGGGATCTGCTACAGGAGGAGAAGAGGAAATTCTAAAAGAAGAGGGAATAAAATTTATCAAGATCCCTCCTATCAAAAATCAAGATGATGATAATTAACAATCTACCGATCCATCAGGGCCACCTATGTTTGAAATTGGAAACTTGAAACTTGAAACTTGATTTAATTTTGAATTCCCTCACTTTAGGCACTTCTATGCTATGGGCATGATTGATATTACCGGAAAGAAGGTTCTTTTAAGAGAGGCGGTTGCTTCAGGGAGAGTAATCCTCTTACCTGAAACAATAAAGAAGATAAAGGAAAATCAGGTTAAAAAAGGGGACCCTCTCTTAGTTGCTGAGATAGCGGCCATGAGAGCTGCCAAAGAGACCTATCTTTTAATTCCCCATTGTCATCAGATCCCATTAAATACAGTTGAGTTGAATTTTTCTATTGGCAACGATTTTATTGAAGCCAACTGTCTGGTAAAGGCTGAGGCTATGACAGGTGTAGAAATGGAGGCCTTAGTAGGTGCCTCAATAGCCCTTAATACTATCTGGGATATGGTTAAATATCTCGAGAAAGATAAAAACGGTCAATACCCATCAACTAGGATTTCTGATATTAGGGTCCTCAAAAAAGTAAAAAAGCCCGTTTCCAAAGGATGATGTTAAAAGAAAATGATGGTTACAAGAATAAAGACAGGAAATAAAAAAACAATAGAGTACTTTAACATATACCCAAAGAAACTCGGCATGGGTGTGCCTGCTTCTTCCGCAATGGATCTCACCATAAAATTAGGCGCATTTCCAATATAGGTATTGGCCCCAAAGAAAACAGCACCGGCAGAAATAGCCGTCAGATAGATGGGATTTTCAGCAATTAATTTGGAAACAGCTATGGACTCAGGTATGCCTGAGTAAAACTTTCCCAGCACACTCGAAAAAAATGTTAGATAGGTAGGGGCATTATCCAGGAAACTTGAAAGGATCCCTGTAATCCAGAAATAATGATAGGGTTCTTTCACAGCACCAATTAAAAAGCCAAGCGCACCTTTGGTCCCTGCCAGAAGGAGAAGGAGACATGGGGTCATTGTTACAAATATCCCGGCAAATAGATAGGCCACTTCTTGAATAGGAAACCATGTAAACTCATTGTCTTCTCGTATCTTAGAAGAGGTAAATATCAGCGAAAGAATGCCCATGAGGATGATAAAACCATCCCTCGCCCATTCTTGAATACTTCTATGTATACTGAAAGTATTTACTTTTCCCCAATCAACCAATCCACTAAATATTACAGAGCCAACAACTCCGGCTAAGAATATAAAATTATAGCTTCCAACTAACCTTATTGGCTCTTTTTCGCCCTCATCTATTTGGGGCTTAACACCTTCTTTCCTGTAATAATAGGTGTCAAGGGCGAAATAGATAGCCAATAAGATCAAAGCAGTAAATAGCATATGAGGCAGGATGGCAAGTGTCCAAAAAAAGGGAACACCATGCAGGAATCCCAGGAAAAGCGGGGGATCACCAACTGGTGTCAGTGATCCACCAATATTGGCCACAAGGAATATGAAAAAGACCACCATGAAGGCCCTGTTTTTTCGATAATTATTGGCCCGTAAAAATGGCCTTATAAGTAGCATGGCCGCTCCGGTTGTTCCCATCCATGAGGCCAAAACAGTGCCTATAATAATCATAATGGTATTTACCACGGGTGTTCCCCTCAAACTCCCTTTGAGTAATATACCTCCAGAGATAGTAAAAAGGCCCCAGAGGAGTATAATAAAGGGGACGTAATCTGCTATCATAATATGAAGAAAACTGTGAAGGGCCGCTCCCTTATAAGCAATTAAAAGGGGGACGGCTATGGCAATAGCCCAAAAGGCTGAGACCTTTCCAAAATGATGGTGCCAGAATTCCGGGGCAAAAAGAGGGAATAAGGCAATTGAAAGTAAAATCCCAATAAATGGAATTGTGCTATAAAGGGAGAGGATCTCACCTAAGTTGATCTGCTCGTGAGCCCCTTGATGAGAATTTTCTGCTGCAAACACTGGAAAAGAAAAGGCAATAAAAACTATTAAAAATAAAAATAGAATCAAACCCTTATATCTCATTTATGTGCCTCATACATGAATTGGCAATTTTCTATTTAAACAATCCCTGCTTTGTCAAATATTCTTAAATAATCACGCTAAACAATGCTAATGCATCAAATTCTACTCTTTTCCTCCAGGTCGGTGGAAGTATAGGCATGAGGAAATCCTTAGTCAAGAAGAAATTACCTTTGTATATTTATTAAAAGAGGCAAAGCGGGAAAGTGAAAAATCGAATTGATTTCTTTTAAGTCCTATGTTATAGGAAACAAAAAAAGAGGAGGTATGGGGATGAGAAAAGTAAAAGGGAATAAAGTTATTATGGCAATCTTTTTACATGTGCTTATTTTTATCTTTATAACTGCATGTGCCACAGAAACTATATCTAAAAAAGAAGCTCCCATCGAAGCACCCGTAAAAGTGGAAGAAAGTAAGGAAATAACAGTCTCACTTTATTATGATTTTAAGGATGTGTCTATTCCAAAGGAATTTGAGCTCAAAAAGGAAAAATCGTACGTATTTCATACATCTGAATTTACAGCTGGGTTGCTTACTTTTTCAGGAAGGGTGGAAACATATTCTATCATCAGCTTTTTTATCAACAAAATGTCTGAGGATGGCTGGCGTTTCCTGAGCTCTTTCAAATCGCCAAAGAATATCATGTTGTTTAATAAAGGAAACAAATATTGTGTAATAACCATAATCGGTAAGACCCTTACTACAGATTTAGAGATTTTTGTTACGCCAAGTTTTCAAAGTGGCTCTTAAGCAAACTTGACTGCGTTATCCCTTATGATTATAAGCGAAGACTCTAATGTTGAGAGCAATCGCTCATATCACCCGAAATTTTGGCAAGCCCATGATTTAAGGCTGGTAAAACAACAGTTAGATTTTCCTTTGCGCCCTGAGGGCTTCCTGGTAAATTTATAATCAGGCTGTCTCCCCTTACACCAACTATTGCTCTGGAAAGCATGGCATGAGGGGTCTTTGTGAGGCTTGCAGCCCTCATTGCCTCAGCCATACCAGGTATTTGATATTTGATTACCTTGAGCATAGCCTCAGGTGTTATATCGGTAGGGCTCACTCCAGTACCTCCTGTTGTCACAATCAACCTGAGGTCTTCTTTATCAGCCCACATAATCAAACACTCCACAATCTTTGCAACATTGTCTGGAACGATGCCCTGCTTTTCAACTATGTAACCGGCCTTTGTCAATATTTCAGCAACTAAGGGCCCTGATTCATCCTTTCTCTTCCCCTCAAATCCCTTATCGCTAATTGTTAAAACCCCGGCCTTTATCATTATTTATAAACCATCTTTACTTTCCCTCTTCCTTGGAGGCAGCCACTATCTTCTCTGCCAGTTGAGCAGGGACCTCTTCATAATGAGACTGTTTCATCTGGAAACTACCCCTGCCGCCTGTCATGGATGTCAGATCAAATGAATATCTTAAAACCTCAGCCATAGGTACCTCAGCCTTTATGATCTGGTGTTTCCCATCGCTATCCATGCCTAAAACTCTTCCTCTCCTACCGTTAAGATCACCTATTACATCTCCCATAACATCTTCTGGAACAGTTATTTCCATACTCATAATCGGTTCTAAAAGAATCGGTGTAGCCTCCTGGAAGGCCTTTTTAAAACACATGGAAGATGCAATTTTAAAGGCCATTTCAGATGAGTCAACATCATGAGATTTTCCGTCAAAAAATCGAATTTTTAGATCTACAGCTGGATATCCTGCCATAACTCCACTCTTCATAGCCTCTATTATTCCTTTTTCAACGGCTGGAACAAAATTTCTGGGTACATTCATCCCAGTTAATGCCTCATCAAACACAAACCCCTCTCCTTTTTTCAAAGGAGAGATATCAAAATGAACCTCAGCAAACTGCCCTCTGCCTCCAGACTGTTTCTTATGCCTATATATTATCTTCTCTCTTGAATTTTTGATGGTTTCTCTATAAGGGACCTTAGGGGTTTTAAGATTGATTTCAACACCGAATTTCCTCTTTAATTTGTCTTTTGTATTCTCCAGATGAATCTGACCTGTGCCGGATAGGATAATCTCTGAGGTTGATTGATCTCTGTCTACTTTAAGCGTGGGATCTTCCTCAACCAATCTGGCCAGAGAGGAGTAAACTTTATCCTCATTCTCTTTTTCTGTGGCCTCTATAGCGAAAGAAATAGTTGGCGGTAATGGCTCGGCTGGCCTAATAACGATCGGATTGTTTACCTGGCAAATAGTATCGCCGGTTGTGGTCTCTTTTAGCTTAGCCACAGCTGCTATATCTCCAACACCAGCCGTATTCATAGGCGTTTGTTTTTTGCCCTGGATCAATAATAACTGACTTAATTTTTCTTTTACCTTTTTTGTTGAATTAAATATGGTAGATTCTGAATCTATCTTTCCAGACATAACCTTGAAAAGAGTGAGTTTCCCTGCAAAAGGGTCTGCTAATGTCTTGAAGATTAAAGCTGAAAATGGGGCATCATCGACTGCATCAAATTCTACCTCCTCCTGACTGTCCACTTTATGACCTTTAACCTTTCCTCTTTCAATTGGAAACGGCAAAGACTGATCAATAATGTCCAGAAGTTGTGTTACACCTATATTAAGGGTGGCGGATCCTGGGATAACAGGCACTACAGTGCCAGATTCCATCCCTTCTATAAAGGTGTCTTCTATTTCTTTTGGAGTGAGTTCCTGTCCATCAAGATATTTTTCCATTATATCATCATTGGCCTCGACAATGTTTTCGACCATATTCTCACGCCATTTGGCTACAATTTCGGCCATTGAATCCGGGATTTTCCCTTCTTTGAAGGAATCGGAGCTATCATTGCTATAGAGATTCGCCTTTAATCTTATAAGATCTACCATTCCACTAAAGTCATTTTCTGATCCAATAGGAAGATATATAGGTGTTGGTTTAATAGAGAATGTGCTTTCAATTTCCTCTAAAACCTTATAAAAATCAGCTCGTTCCCTGTCCAGTTTATTAATGAATATCACCCGGGGTAAATTATATTTCTCAGAAAAGCCCCAGACCTTTTCTGTGCCTATCTTAATGCTGTCAACGGCATCAATAACAACCAGAGCCCCTTCTGCTGCCTGAAGGCATACCTTGGTATCAGAAAGGAAATCGTTTTCGCCAGGTGTATCTATAAGATTGAATTTCTTGCTCTTCCAGGTATAGGGATGAAAGGCAGTGCTGAGACTGGCCTTTCTTTTAATCTCTTCCGGTTCAAAATCCATAATGGAATTACCATCATCCACCCTTCCCAATCGGCTTGTCGACTTGGTGTTGAAAAGAATGGCCTCTGCCAGTGATGTCTTTCCACAACCACTATGACCTATCAATCCTATATTTCTAATCTGATCAATTTTTTTTACCATAAAATCTCCTAAATTATTTATATAATTCAACTATATTCAATATCTAAGCAAATAATAAACTGAACTGATTGATAGGTAATGTACCGTAATAAGGAAAAATGTCAAGGCAAGAATAATGTAAAAATAGTAACCGTTCATCGATGTCCATTTTCCATTGACCATGGCCAGGCTTTACCATATTTCGGTGATCGGAAAACGATGTCTATCACTCTCCATCGTTGACAGTGATACAATCATTGATTAGAATATCATTGATACTAAAGAGGATCATATTTTTTAGACATCAGAAAGGAGAAAAAATGCCTTATGAGCTATGGCTGGAAAAGGAGGAACAGGTAAGACTACTGTTGCTGGATTTTTAATTAAATACCTGGTTCAAAAGGGTAAAACCCCTATATTGGCAGTCGATGCTGATTCAAACTCCAACCTCAATGAGGTTCTTGGGGTTCCCCTCAACGCAACTTTAGGCAGTGCTCGGGAGGAAATGAAAGATGGGGTGGTTAAGCAGGGGATGACCAAACAGATGTTTATGGAGATGAAGCTGGCAGAGGCAGTAGTTGAGGGAGAAGGCTTTGATCTTATTGCCATGGGTAGGCCAGAAGGCACCGGATGTTACTGCGCCGCTAACAATCTATTAACTATGTATTTAGGAAATCTATTAGACACTTATCCTTACATAGTTATGGATAATGAAGCGGGCATGGAGCATATAAGCCTTTCGTATAAAAAATGTCCAATGGACTAAATCTTAAACTAAGGAAGGGGAAATGGCCAAAAGAATTGTTTCAACAGGAAGGGGTGGAACCGGGAAATCAACCTTTGTGGCTTTA
>Ga0233412_10000063_pt1 | contig 57413 bp, 80 predicted proteins | sample Na_anoxic_4_MG_FD_180667 | JGI IMG/M metagenome (GOLD analysis project Ga0233412, IMG submission 180667) | Seawater microbial communities from Saanich Inlet, British Columbia, Canada - Na_anoxic_4_MG | ecosystem: Environmental > Aquatic > Marine > Inlet | place: Canada: British Columbia... | reverse complement strand
GCGGCGAAAGCGTAGCAGATAGAGCACAAGAACAATGGGTTGGAGCACAACCAGCTTTAAGCTAAAGCTCTCTCTAGGAAAGATCCATGCTCTGATGTTTCCAACAATGGAGAAGTGTCATCAAACTGCATAGGAGAAACTCTTAATACTCTCACTTCCGTAGGATTGACTTCTAATTGAATTGAAAAGTCTCTGCCACCATGAGGTTCTGATAATGAAACTCTATAATTGCCGCTTTGTACAGATGGAGTAATGTGATTTAACTCTTCGACTAAAGAATCCATCCAGCCAAGCGATTCCATCTTACTTTTAATGTCTGGTGGAATTACTATGTTTTTGGATTTAGCGAGTTTATACCAGTTGCCCATGTAATATAATACATTATTTATTGCAAACATCCTTTAATGCATATTTGAAGAAGCCGAATCGTCCATCTTTTTTTGGCTTTTTTTTAATCTCAGGTTCAGTTTTGCCATGTGTTTCTTTTATAAATGATTCTCCCCAACAGTCAGCGTTTCGACCAGCACAATAATCAACATGTCTTACAAACATCACAAAAAGACAAACAAAAATATGCAACAGCGGAAATGAGATTATACAAAAAAATCCATAAAAGAGCATTGATCAAAACATTAATAGAAATAAACCAAATCCAAAATTTCATGTCAAATCCAAAAATTGAAAATCATCTAATTCATTTGTTTCTTTTAATAAATCAGATGGTTTAGGTTTAAATTTGGGCTTAGGTTTAGGAGTTGACGTTTTTTCCGGAACGTCATCAAATTGACTGCATAAAGATGGATTAACAATTTTAATACAACCAATAATGGTCCAACATATCCCCATTAGAATTGATGCTGGAATAGCATAATAAAAACACCCTAACCACCATACAGGATAGACACTCAATTGCCAACACATTAAAAAAGCATATGTCAAACCTAATAATCCAGATAACAATAATTTTAATGCTTCAAATCTAGAACTCATCTTAAATCCAAAAACGCAAAAGTTAATTCTGGTTTATCCAAACACTCTTGTCTCTCTTCGCTATCAATTGCCAACATCCTCTCATCTATAACATCTTTCAACTTCTGCAAACTACTCTTCTCAAGACTAGCTACAAAGTCTTTAAGATTCCTCATATCTATAGAACGAATGTCGTCTGAGACAAACAATGTTAGACAACCAAAACGATTTAAGAGATCGGAAGCGGTAGTGTATAGATACGACATATCACTGACGTTAAGACCTTTAGCTAATTTAATGACTATGATTTTATTTTTGCCATCTTGAAGATTACCTGTGTAGGCATTTTGGATGTGATTGATAATTCTTCGTTCTATTGTATTTTTTGCCATTTACTGTCAATTTTCGCCAACAACAAGGAATTTAAATCCGTCTGCATTAGGTTCTTTTTTCTTCTTTTTGACTACTTCTTTTTTAGGTTCATTCGTTCCCATCCCAACTATAATAGTACTAAGATATTTGACTAATTCTGCTTTTATATCTGTGTATATATTATTTTCAATTGTTTTAGCGTTCTTGGCTGTACTCAATATTCTTGTTCTATTAACAATTTGATATCCTCTACCAGGACCGCCGAACTCGTTAATATAATAATTTGGCAGTCCATTAAAAACAACAAGAGCCACTTCAATAGATTTAGTACCAACACGAGCAATATTTAATATGACTATTTTTGATTTACCGACCTGGAGAGTGCAACGACATAATTTATCCGTGAGAGTTGGAACATATTGGACTTTCCCTTTAAAATTAAGTTTTTTCATAGACTGTTTTTCATTAGACTTTGCAACCTCTAAACCTTGACACTCAAAAAGCGATTGACAACAATTCTGAAAAACAGTATCTCTGAGTTTAGTTATAACTGCTCTTTGCGATAACAGTGTTTTTCTGGCAGATAAACTCTATGATTTCCTGTAAGCCTTAATGTCGTGCCATCTTCTAATTCTATTTCATACCATTCATCTTGATCAGATAAATTATCATGATATTTTAGTATTTCTTTAAATTCTATTTTATTTTCAAATTCATTATAAGATGCAACTTTTATGTCTTTTCCCCCATTCTCGCATAATTCTCCAATTGCTTTCTTGCCATTATCGGTCTCAATAATAGTGTTTTTGTCCACACAGTTTTCACCATCAAGTTTTTCTGACACAATGATTCGCCTATCTTTAAGCGCACTCAAACTATGCAGCATTCTGTCGTCGTTTTGCAGATTCTCAGAAAACTCAAAATGAAAAGTACGTGGATAACGATAGTGATCATTTAACTGTAACATTTTTGGGAACCCACTTTCTCCTTGGCATATTACTTCTACGCAGATGTTTATAGAGTCCATTCCTTGAGATCTTTAATGCATATGCAACCTTCTCCCAAGAACCTAACTTATGGAATAGTTTTAAAAGCATATTTTCGTCTAAATCTCTTATTTTATATTTAGTAAACAATATTTTTTCGATCTCATCTGCAATATCTTTCTTTCTCTGTAAAAACGTATCCATATTTAAATACATGAAATTTGATATTTTTTGTGTCTTTTCTGTACCTCCGTAATAAAGTCTCCAAATAGAGTAATGCTCTCTAATCGTTCCTTTCCCTTTACAGAGTTCTTGTCTCGATATAAACTTTTTCAATCCATCAACCATTGCGAATGTACCATATAAATTAAAACTGTAACGAGTAACGCTAGTCCCGTTTTTAAGTTTTTTAACGTTTTTACAAAAACCGCCATCTCCATCAAATACGCCAAGCCAATAAGCTTTCATTAAATGCTCAGGACCAGACCATGGCTCTATAGTTAAACTCTTATTTTGATACAATCCGCAACGCAAAAGAGAAATAACCATTTTTTTTGAATACAACGTTATGGTCGAATTTTTGTATCCTAATTTATCAGTCCTTATTTTTATTTCGCTATCATAACCGACAGCGTTAGCAAACTTAACTACATGATTGTGATCTTTTGACGATAATCCAATCGTTAAAGCATAAGCTCCTTTTCTATGCTTTATATATCCATCAGCATAGATAAAACCAAGCCAATAAGCTTTTTCTTCGGTATCTATTTTATCAAAATAATCTTCACTAAAAAAATGCTTTCTTGCACGGCTATTATCCCGTAAATGTTTTGTTATTTTCGTTCCTTTTTTCATGTTCAATTTTTGGCACTTTTGTATAGTTCAAAATTAGTTCTCTTGTCACTTCGGATATAGTCTTATAATTATCGCCACATTTTTCTTTAAACTCTTCGTATAAAGAAGGGTGAATCATAACTCTTATTTCTTTACTCATCTTTTCTTGTGCCATTATTTTTAAACTCCTTACTGTAATATATAACAATTACAGTAACATTCCTTTATTCTATTTGTAATAATCGTATTCCATAGGAGGAATTATAACATAAATTGGAATCACTTCAAGAAAAATCCGATAATAAAATACATAATTAATCCGACCAGTCAGTCGGGAAAGGAGTCGTTCCTATGGAGAACCACAAATATATTAGAGGAAGAACAGGCGAAAAACTATATTCGATCTTAAACGAACTAATAGACATATCCGAAAAACAACAACAAAAGTTTGAAAAAATGCATTTTGGCAATTCTCTAGCTAAAGCCAAAGAGTTCCGCACGATTCACCTTCAAACAGCGAGACAAGCAGGACATACATACGCATTGATAGAAACCGCCATAACAAGGTTTGATAAATCAATTATCCTATCTCCCAATGTCGCAATGAGCAACCATATCAAAACAGCGATAAAAAAACAAAGAGAATCGCAACAAACTGGAGAAGTCGTTTTAGCAACAACTAATTCGCTAGATAGACTAAGAGGACTAGATAATATAGATGCTATAGATGCTGTTTTTATAGATTGTTCATTTATGTTAAGCAAAAGCAAAAAAGAAGACATATACAATACATGCCTTTGGATGAAAAAAGAGGATAAACCATTCTTCTTTATATTTGTTCAGTAATACGAATGTCCTTCAGATCGTTTTTGAGGAACAATATGCCTATGTATCTACCGTTTTTCTTGATAACTTCAAGATATGTTTCGCCCTTATAGTCTTGTCCTGTCGAATCTTCCATACAAATATAATGAGCAAACGTACATATGATTATTTCGTCAAGATCTATATTTTGGTCCTCTTTGACGAATTTCTTTATCTCTGGTATCGATGTAGAACAGAAAGCAAAGGCTGTGTCTTCTATAGGAAGAGAGAACATCCTATGGACTAGATATACATGCTCAGACTTCTTATTGGATTTGTGGAGCCTCACTAATTCCGTCAATATTTTCTTGAGCCATGCCATTATTAAAACAGCCCCACTAGCGTAGTTTTTCTTGCTGAAATCCTTCTACACTTATTTTTTATATTAACCTCTCTAATGTTACCTCCATCCAAGTCAGCTACTACAAAAAATCCAGTAGATCTTTTCCCTTTTATAAAACCTACACCTTTAACTGTATCAACCAAATCAAATTTCCTTAAACCAAACAACTTACCTGTAGGAATCTTCGTTTCACTGCGCTTCCCTTTAGTTTGTTGATAATCTCCTGAAGAAGCATGCTTCTTTAAGTAAATATTATCATTATTTAACTCTATTTGTTTATTTCCGTAACAAATAGCTATTGCGTCATTCATATGATTTTTAGGTAAATTCAATATTTGTTCTCGTTTATATTTAGTTTCATAACCGAAGGTTTCTTCAAAACCAATCCACTGCTTCTTTAATTGTGACTTAACTATACCTATTTCAGTAGCATGTTTAGTTTTAGAGCATTTACCTTTTATCTTTAATTTGATTCCACCTGCATGAAAACCATTATGACATGTAACGCATAAAGTTACTAAATTCTCTGGTGAATCTGTCCCTATCTGTCTAGAAGTAATGTGATGAACCCTTAACTTCTTATCTTTAGACTTTCCTTTACAATGTTGACACAAATAATTGTCTCTATCTATAACATAGGCTTTAACGTTATAAAAGCCTTTTTGATTACCTTCTTGATATCCAATTCCTTTTACATTAGGATTAATTATCTTATGGATATCAAAACTCGCCAATTCAACTATCCATCTAGTTACAGGTAAGATGGATTCAACAAACTTCTTTTCTCTTAGGTGAGAATCAATTTTACTTCTAATACTTGGAGCTAATCTCCCAGTCTTTCTCATTGAAGATCTATTCTGCCATCTCATTTTTCTATATCTGAGTTTTCTACATCTTCTTGTTCTACGATAAATAAATCTTCGTTTCATTTTCTTAGAAACATCAAATCTGATTTGCACCTTTGATTGGTACAAAATCTTCTCATTTGAAACAACAGCACAACCAATAAACTTAGAACCAGTATCCATGCCAGCTACAACCTCCTGTTTATAAGAACTACTACCAAATAATAATTTAATAGTAAAAGGAGTACGACTAACAACTTTAGCTTCACCACTTTTTAACAGTCTTCTAGCTATACATGGTGAACAAGGCATCAACGGTTCGTCTTTACAGTTTTTAACGTATACTAACATAAAATATACCTCTGACTATAAACAGAGTAATGTGTATCTATAGATTTAGAGTTTCTACAGAATCCAACTTCACCTCGACCGGATAATAAAAGGTTTAACGTTACAAACACTGTTCCTACCTCACAGAACTGTTTAATCTGCAACCAAAGAGGAAAGTACTGGTGCGTCATACTTTCGTTTCTAATTTCTTTCTTATCGTTTACTAACAATTTTTTAATCTCCTGTTAGTGGTCTGGTCAACTTAACCTAAAAGGTTCTCTCTGAAGTTTTCTTCAGTGAGGGGCAATTGACTGTCAACCTCTGTCATATCTTGCTGTTGTTCTCCGCCAGATTCAAAAATATTATTTATCCTTCTAATAACATCTTCTCTAGCTGGGGTCATGTCTACAACTCCATTAACTCTTGACGCTAACTGTAATGCAAACATAGTAGCTTGTTCTAAGATAGGAGCAGACGGTATCGTAGACACTATATTATGAATCGCCGTATTATCTACTATACGTCCCTTATCTGCTTCCATAAGCATATTAGATATATTAGCAGCAAGTTTAGTCACTTCAGGGGACATTGCTATATTATTTTGTGATTCCTTATACCAATTCATTATACCACCACTGTTTGTTTTGATTGTTCTTGTTTTTGTTTCCACCAACCACTAAGATCTATACCCTTCTCTTTTTGAAGTACGCTATTTATATCTTTATACAAACTGCGAGTAAAACCAAATGGCATCATATCATTTGTGTACTCATCTTGAACTTTATAATATTCTTCCATCGCTGTTTCGTACTCTTCGCTTGATCCATAATCATCATCTTGCGGATAAGGAATACCAATATCCAAATCTATAAGATATTCATCTGATTCTTCTTCTGTTTTTTGTATTAAATTAGTCAAAATTTCTATTCCATCAAGTTTTTCATCCATTAATTTTATAGCAGCATATACTAGATCTTCTCCCATACCCGCATCTCCGGTATAGCCCTGCCGGTCATATCTATTAATGTATTCTATTATTCCATTATATATTCGTTCCAGTTCCCACTCGCCCCATGGTGGAGAAGATAAACCATATTCTCCATCTTCATGAACTAAATCATACAATTTATCTGGGGCAGGTTCGTTAGCGTATTTGCTAAACATATCATCTATTTTTTCACCAATATGATCCTCGTGTCCCATATATTGTGGTGAGTTATCGTCGTTCTGTACCCAATGTTTGATCATTGCTTTATATTTAGATTTTGGATTGCTATTTGATTTTCCCATAATTTGTTCTGCGATTTCCTGGTTTTCTCCCTGCAATTCTATCGTAACATGAGGTTTATTATTGGGATCTCTTAAAGAAACAATGGATAATTCGCCACGTGCAACATCATCACAATAGCCACCGACGCAATGATCCATTTTATTGCCTTCAGCTATTAAATCATTTTTACTAGTTACATTTTGAATAGTCCAACCTCTATACTCTTCAATTTCTTTGCCGGTTTTTTTGTCAATCCATGTCGGACCATATAAAATACTTTCTTGCTGAGTAGGCTCATAAGCTCCACCTTCTCCTTGAGCAGCCATAAACTCATGCCATTCATTAGATGCTTCTAGGGCTTGATCATATGAATATGATGAAATATCGATATTCTCACCGCTACGCATTACCCAGTCTCTTATCTCAGCTAACTTTTGACCAAACCTGTTTCCAACCATAATTACTCCACGAACAAAAGATACATAATCTGGATATGGATTTTCACCAGATATTTGCATGGATCTCCACATTTTTCTGGTCTGCTTCAAAACCCAAGGCTGCATAACCGTTGCCTCGTCGTATTTACTCAGAAGAGCTTCTTCTATCTGCTTATCAAGATCTGAGACTGCATGTTGTGCTGGCATCTGCGTTTGCCGCATATCATTAATAGTTAATTGAGGGTTTTTTCTAAACTCATTAGTCAAGAGTTGAGCAGAGTTTTCGTCCAAACTAGTTATATATTGAATGATATCTTCGGACGCACCGATAGATCTCAAATAATCTTCTCTGTTGCCAGCTATAACTGTTTTATACCAATTCACTTGTTAATTCCCTACAATTTACTGCAATAACTCCAAATACTTAACTGGGATAGAACCATAAAATATAATCGTTTCTGGATCTAATCCCTGTTCATATTCATGTCTATAATCTTCTAATCCTATTTTCGATGCAAGAGCGTCTACTTGTTCTGCTTCACTGACAGGTTCTTCCATAGAAACATTTGGCATATACCCATCTTTTTTCATCGCTCCAACGTTTATTCTAAAAACATTATCATAACTATAATAAGCAGTTTCAGGCTCAGAGCTAGTGAAAACTGCACTTCCAGTAGATTTATTGCTTAAACCTCTTGTCTCATCTCTAGCTCCAAGACCATCTTTCGAAATATCATCGACTCTCTCATCACTAGTTCCATGATAGAGAACATATCCCTCTGAAACTCCATCCCAAAATTCTTTACTAAAATCTCTTTCATCTACATATTGATAGACGATGCCACTAAAGACCTTATCTCCCAACCACTCTTCTGGATCTTTTAATTCAAAATAATTATCATCTATCTCTATGATATGCGTATTTCCGTTGAGATACGTTATAATAACACTTTCTCCGTTTGGAAACGTAATTTTCTCGTAATCATCAAACATTTGATTAAGAATATTCATCAATTCTTGAAGATTTTGTGCATTTTCTACAGTTTCATCTACAGACATATCTCCGAGTTCGGGAGTTGGTAACATGCTCTCTGGTCTTTTATCAATATATTGACCTCTGTTTTCTTCATTCCAGAAATCGAATTGAGTTTGTTGTGCTTTTTTATACCAATTCATTTTAACATCCCGCTCTTAATTCTTTGATACTCAACATCTTTTGATGCCATTTTCATTAGAAGCGAACGCAAAACTTTAGCAAAAGCTCTTTCTCTAGAGAAGGTATCGCTATAAGGCATTCCTCCTCTCTCATAGTTTCCGGGTTTTATATTACTTTGTTTAGAATCGATCCAATCCCCGACTATTTCTTCAAACCCTCTAACATCATTACCATAAACTTCCTCTTCTGGCATGGCAACAGAGTCACCACTCTTATTACTAAATCTACGTATCAGAATCCTAGCGTGTGGGTTTTGGACTTCTGTATCTGAACTGTCTATTAAATACGCTATCAATCCTCCACTCGCAACTTCGCAAAATACATCGTGCTGCCTATCTTTTTGCAAGTCCATACAAGATGTCCAACGACGATCTGTTGACATTTTCGCTATATCATGAGGATCTTGAGAAATGACTATTGATAAATTACTTGTATCTTTCATCTTCCTAAGCTCAGAACCGTCTAAAACCTCTTTATAGTAATTGTATTTCTGTTTAGCTTCTGCCTTTTGCATCTCTCCCTCAGACCCTGTAGAATCTTCATCGATACGTTTCATCTCGTTTTTATACCAACGACCAAGGAGCTTCCCTAGTCTAAATCTTCTCCTGCCACAAGTTGCATACCCAAGCTGATACTCAGATTTATCTGTACCACACCACTCTCCATTTACTTCTATCTCTTTAACAAACTCTATCAACTCGTTGTCGCTGTCTTGGGCTTCAAGATCTGGGGTAAATGGCAGATATATTCTATCACCATCATCGAACCAATGGCTAAAAGGTCTAGGATTAGCGTCCGCTTCATTCTCAACAGTATCTGCAAAGAATGAAGCATAGTCTTTGACATGATCTTTAAAGCAATCATCACAGTAGTCTCCTTCATCTTCCATATAATGCATATCATCTTGAGAATCAACACATCCACAATCCATACAAACTGAACCACGACCGTCTTCTATGCATTTATCACATACTACTTCATCGTTATTCCAACAGGTAGGATAAGATCTTTGTCCTTCAAAAATATGCTTACTACAAAACTCGCATTCAGGGACATCATCTATACATTCATCACAAATAGGGACTGATACATCAGTCGAGAAATTAGACTGATGGTCCAAATCTGAATTCAATAGACTATGTGGGCTGTTGATAAACCCTCCAAACATCTCTAGTTTATCACCATCAAAAGATTTCCCATATAAAGCTCTAAAGAAACCAGAATGAGACCAATTCCAAGATCTCAATGTCTGCAACTCGGCATATTGCTTAAAGTTCGGATCACTAATGATCGGTTGTAATTCTGGAATTTGAATTACATAATGACTTTTAGTCCAATAAGGATATTCCATGTTTCCAGCTTTATACTCTTCGCTTTGAAGGATGGCATGTCTCTTAGCTTCAAGATCGGCTTTATCTTGATTGTATTTTTCTACATACGGTTTTACTATCTCAAGGATTTGTTGTATTTGTTGGTTTATGGCATTGATGTCTAGATTGTGTATAGGATACTTATATTTCTTTTCGCTATCCTCAACTTCTGCCCATTCTGAAATTTCGCTCTCAGTAATACCATTTTGACACATATGACATTTATAGACATTTTCACCCTCTGAATTAACAGATATTGGCTCAGACTGTTGAACAACATCTCCAAAACCCTTATCCCAAGGATAGAATAATAACTGTTGTCTTTGATTATATTTATACCAATTCATACTTGAACTCCGACTTGCTTTAGTTGTTCGTTCCATACTGGTACTTCAGTTCCGCTTGATAAATCTTCTAATATGTTTTTTATATTATGTGCTGCCATATCGTTTTCAATGTAATCCGTCATAGCCCCTGTTTGATGAGCCGCATTAAGAGCCAAATTAACTGCTGCCATAAACTCTTGCGTGTTCTCCGCACTAGCTCCCTCTAATCTCGCATTTATTTGTTCAATATTCTCTCTTGTGCTATCTATACCTTGAGCTTCCCAATGCCTATACCAAAGAGGGAACACAAGCTTCTCATAAAACTCAACTAGCATTTCCATTGAATTTACTGACTGATCTACAAAAATAGCGAACTCTTCTGCACTATCAAAATAATACAAACTATCTAGATCAACATCATCAACAGAAATATTTTCAATATAAGCTTCTGCCTCCTCTTCAGATTTAAACTCTTCATTTCGCATTTCAGAGAACTCCTCAAGACCGTAGTCAGACAATTCATTTCGTAACATATCTTTATGTCCATCTAAACCCTCTTCGAGCGATAACTTAAAAGATGGCATTTCATCTATGTTGTCCATTATAAATCGTAACATCTCCCTCATAGATTTATTTTGCATCGCACTATATTGTTGAGGCGAAAAGAACGGAGGAAGTTCCCCACCTGCACTATATTGCATATATTCGCCCAACATCGAACTAAAAATCTCGCTAAAATTATGAAAATCAGTCATTTCATCTACTCTTGATCTAGCCCAGGTTTCAGGGTCTAAAATAGCATGAGTTCTCAACCAATTATGAAAAACCATAGATAAAGAAGCTTTAACCTCTTCAGCGACTGAATTCAAATTGTTTCTAAGATTGTCTGATATGTTTTGACGACGCTGCTCAAGTCCGTTAAAAGAACGTTGGTTAATCATAGACCACATATATTCTAACTTGTATAAGTCTCGCAAATTAGATTCAAACTGGTTGACTGACCAATCATCTTCTTCACTAAGGTTCCAAATCTGAGCTATTTTTATAATGCTATACCAATTCATTACGTTACCATCTCAACAGCAGAAAAAAGTCCTTGCAAATTATTTGTAACATTATGAGTATTAACTGAAGTCAAATTACCAATAACATTTTTAGCGATTTCAACTATCTGACGCTCTGCTCCCTGAGAAACAGTAGGATAACCTTTCAATTTATCTATATATATTTTCATAGTACTAATTAAAGGAGTAACTCTTTTCATATACGCCTTATAATCATTAATATTGTTAATCTCATCAAATACCTTGTACATATATTTAGCAATAGATATAATCCACTTCTCTGTACTGAGAGCTTTATCATAATCTATTTCTTGTTGCGAATCTTTATACCAATTCATCGTCTGCTCCAAAAGAAGGCATTAAATCTACGCCAAACCTCTTTGCTAATTTAACTAACGCATATATAATTAAAGCTCCACCTGGCAATATGAACAATGAAGCTAAAACAGATCCTTTTAGTAGGTCTTTTGCGTTATCATTAGCTAACGCTATTTCTTCGTTTGTAGCTTGCCCTTTAAGCCATTTGGAATAAGTCTGCATCATTTCATTCGAAGATCCGGCACCGTTAGCGATAGCAGCCTTAATTTCTAAAAGCTTTTCTTTTATAACTCCAAACTGTGCTTCTTTGTACCAATTCATTTATGGATTAATCCCAATTCATTTCTTTATGCCCACATAATCGGATACAAGGATTAAATCTCCTTGACCAATTACACTCATTAAATTTTCCCAACCTATATTATAAAAACCTTTGCTATACTTCTTTAAACCATATTTATACGATCCAACGTGAGAGTCAATAATCATAGCCTCTTTTTCGTTGTATCCATGTACAACAATAGCATGTTCTTCTGCTTCTTCTTCTTTGTCTCTTTTCTGCTTAAAAAACATCGTCCAATTAAATGACGCTATTAACGGATTTCCATCATCAATGGACTTACGTATATATTCGCCAAAGTTATAGTCTATTATCAAATTATTTTGACGCTTCTTTATGAGGAATTTGTACATCCATCGACAATACCACTTATAGTCACATTTCTTATCTTTAGACTTATTAAAAAACAGTTCCACTAAAGCCTTTTTACTTTTAGTGGACCACTCATAATCTAAAAAATCTAAATTAGAACTAATTATAGTTACTTTGTCAAATCCTACAGCATTCAGCAATAACCCCATCTTCTGTGTTTCGAGTCCTTCAAACGGCTGTCCCTTTTTTCTTCTAAATAATCTATTAGCTATACTTTTTGTTTTTTTGTAATCAATATCTTTATTGTAATAATTAGCAAGAGATGCAACAGAAGCCACAGCACAATGCGAAGGCTCTTGAACAAATCTGTTAACGTTAATTTTCACTATTCATTATTTGCAATTCTTTCCATCAAAGTAGTTTTTCTAGCTGAAATTTTACTACAATTTGTTTTTACACTAACTGATGGAATGAACTTTTTTTTATCTAGAGTAAACAAGGCAAAGTGTCCAGAAGATCTTTTTCCTTTTACGAAACCAACGCCTTTAGTCGTTTTGATTCGATCAAATTTTCTTAATCCAAATAACTTGCCTGTAGGAATCCTAGTTTCGCTGCGTTTACCTTTGGTTTGTTGATAATCGCCTGACGAAACATGTCTTTTCAAATAAACATTATCATTATTCAATTCAATTCTACTATTTTTACAACAAATAGCCACTGCATCATTAGCATGACTTTTAGGTAAACCTAACATTTTTTCTCTAGTATATTTAGTTTCGAAACCGAAAGTCTCTTCAAAGGCTATCCACTTCTTTTTTAATTGTGACTTAACTATACCTATTTCTGTAGCATGTTTGGTTTTAGAACGTTTTCCTTCTAATTTAAATTTTCCATCATGTAATTGTTCATGACACGTTTCACACAAAGTTATTAAATTATTAGGAGAATCTGTGCCGCCTCGACTCCTAAATATAACATGATGAACAGTAAGCTTTTTATCTTTTGATTTTCCTTTACAATGTTGACAAATATAATTATCTCTATATAAAACATAAGCTTTTACATTGTAAAAATCCTTCTGACTGCCTAACTGATAATCAGTTCCTTTTACGTTAGGATCAGTTATTTTATGAATATCAAAAGAAGCTAATTCTACTATCCATTTTGTTATAGGTAAAATAGATTCAACAAACTTCTTTTCTCTAAGATGAGAATTAATTTTACTTCTAATGCTTGGTGCTAGTCTCCCTTTTCTTCTTAAAGAAGCTCTGTTCTGCCATCTCATTTTACGATATCTAAGCTTTCTGCATCTTCTAGTCCTGCGATACATAAATCTTTGTTTCATCTTTTTAGAAACGTCTTGTCTTAGTTGTACCTCTGACTGATACAAAACCTTTTCATTTGAAACTACTGCACACCCAATAAATTTAGAACCAGTATCCATACCAGCTACAACCTCCTGTTTATAAGAACTACTACCAAATAACAATTTAATAGTAAAAGGAGTACGACTAACAATTTTAGCTTTACCACTTTTTAACATTCTTCTAGCAATACGCGGAGAACAAGGCATCAAAGGTTCATCTTTACAGTTTTTAACGTATACTAACATAAAATATACCTCTGACCGTAAACAGAGTAGTGCGTATCTATAATTTTGGAGTAATTATAGAATTCGACTTTCCCTCGACCGGATAATAAAAGGTTTAACGTTACAAACACTGTTCCTGCCTCACAGAACTGTTTAATCTGCAACCAAAGAGGTTGGAACTGGGACGGCATTCCAACGTTTCTAATTTCTTTCTTATCGTTTATTAACAACTTTTATTTTTCTCCTGTTAATGGTCTGGTTAGCCTAATCTCTTACGAGACTCTTCAATTAAGAAGGAATGCGACTAACTATTCATTAGATCTCAGAACAGCCTTTGCGAAAAGAGCTTCAAATAGTTTGTTGGCGTCTTGTTCTTCGGTAAAATGAGATTTAATTATTGGGAAAAATACTTTTGCTATTTCTTGTTTTCCCTTACCTCTTAAAATCTCAAAAGCCATCTGCGAAGAAAAAGCCTCTATTTCTTCGGGGTCAGCAAAATAGAACTCTTGTTCTTTCTGTCTTGTCAACCAGTGTATCATTTCATGTACAAAAAAATGAAGATTTTCTTTAAAAAAGCTATCTTTCTCAAAAAGGGTTTCGTTCAAATATATTGTCTTACTGTCTGACTGCGCGAACTTTCCATCTAGATCCATTACTTCGAAACGGAGCTTATCTACGTCTTCTATAGGTATACCATACGTTTTAAACATTCGAACAAAAAACGCATTTGTTCTAACTATGTTCTTAAGCTTATCGCTAAGCTCTTGGTTAGACATTCCAATTTTAGCTTGTTTAAACCAACTCATTACTGAATTTTCTCCCAGGTCATACTCAAACGAGCAGTATCTAATAGATCAACATCTATCGTATTCCCTTTATACTTGCCTGTCTCTATCTCTATCTGCATCGCGTTATTTTTAACGTCTTTAACACGACCTTCTGTTTGACCAGATCCCCATCCGCCAGTTCTGAGTCTAACTCTATCTCCAATTTGGAACGGAGAAACTGCACCTTCACCAACAAAAGGAATATCCTCATCCGCTTCTAATGTTTCAGGAAGCCCAATATCTGTTGGGACTGAACTAGCGTCAGCCGTTTTAACCTTCTTAAACCAATTGGAGGCTTGCGGATTCTGTTTCTGTTGTTGCTGTTGTTGATTCCATGCATTTAACCAATTTTTCGCATTCCTTCGAACAAACACTTCTGCCTCCTCTGGGCTTGAAACACTTCTTTCCCACTGTGCAGTAAATAACTTATTAACCGAAAAAGCGAGATAATGAAGCATTTTACCTTTAACGTTGAAAAAAGCATTATTATTAACGAGATCAGGAACCTCTTCTAATAATATCTCTCTTATTCTATTCCCATCAATAAATGTCTTAGAGATACCTGTACCAACTTCCTTACGATACTGATTCATCATATCCATGTATCCCTGTTTTTGCGACTGCAAAGCCTCTATCTCCTCTGGAGATAGATTTCCCTTTCCAAGCTGGTCAGCATGACTATGATGTACAATAGACTCATAAAAATCGCCTACTTCATTCAAGAATTTACCCATATGCTTATTTCTACTCTTGTCTTTCATATTTGGACGGTTAAGCATGAACGGCCACATGTGATGTCTAACAACAGTAGTTACAAACTTCTTAACATCTTTGTCAAACCCCATTGTTGTCATTTTATCTAATGCGATGTCTCTTGATTTCGAATCATGACCGATGTATTGCATAACACCAGGTCTTTTAGGATGCTCTTTTTGAATATTAGGATCTAACTTGCCAAAATCGTGGAAGAAAGCAGCTAGATTAAGCCAACCTCTTTGTTGATCATCTGAACCTTCCTGTTTTGAGATATTATTTACATTTTCTAATACGCTGAGAATATGGTTCATGACGGTATGGGTATGGTGAGGGTTCTGTTGGTCCATATCGATGTCATTTAGCTCATCCCCTATGTTGAGTACCTTTTTATATAAACCTGTCTCAAAAAGGATTCTAACGGCATCTGAGGGCTTTGAGCCAGCCATCATCTTGACAAATTCTGTAGACGCACGCTCAGGAGCTAATTTTGGAGGACCATAAAAAGCTTGTACATTAGGATCTTTCAATGCAGACAAAACACTTGGATCAATAGTAGCATCCTTGAACCTACTGTAGAACCTCAAAACCCTAAGCATTCTGAGAGGATCATCTTGGAAGGTTTTCTCTGGACTCAATGGAGTCTTGAGAGTCATTGTCTGTAAATCTTGCAAACCACCGACATAATCCTCAACTTGACCAGTCTCTACATTGTAATATAATGCATTAATAGTCAAATCTCTTCGAACAACATCATCGTTAACATTATCTGTTCTCTGAATGATAGGCTGTCTGCTATCGGCTGTGTAGGTTTCTGTTCTCATTGGAACAAATTCTACCTTCTGACCGAAAATCTTAATTCCACCAACCATCAAATCTGGGTTAGAATCCTCGTCTGTTGGTTCGCTCGATTTCTCTAAACTTACAGCATAACCCTTGCTAACGCCTTCAATCCCATTTGAAGCTGCGTATTGCTGGAGAAGCTCCGCAAACTCGATGCCTGACATTGAGCTAATAGCTATATCAATATCATCACTCTCTTCGCCTAACAATTTGTCCCTTATCCAACCTCCGGCTACACGCATTTCAACATTTTTTGCTTGAGGGATGGCGTTCTTGGCATTGACAAGAAAACCGAAGATCTTCTGTTCTAAATCTGTTAATTGTATTGTTGTATTCATCTGTGAGAACTTCCTAAAGTTAAAGGCTTCAGCTAAAACTGGTTTAGCTATTGCTGGGACTACTTCTAGATTAAAAATATCTAAGTTCAATTCTGGTCTTTCATCGCTGACTATATTGTTAATGTCAATAATTTGACATTCTGATAGATGATTATTAACGTATATCCTTTTGACTGAATCGCCAAGATCAAAATGATTAAGTTCTGTGGAAGCTATAGCATCGCAAATATCTAATTTTTCGCTATCCATTTTTATCCCTATGAAGATAGGATAACTTTGTAAATATTTCTTAGCAAAACCTAGAGAAAAGAAACATACTTTTTTAGAATTAAAAACTTCATTTTCAGACAATGTTTTCCTTAGTTCTACGATATCGCATGGATAGTATACAGTATTAGATTCTATCTGATACTTCTCAATATCTCTCTGTACTCTCTGTGGGTATTTCTGCAACTCGGCAGAAAGTCCTCGGAATAGTGAAAGAGCGTTATCAAATTGTGATAAATCTTTTGTCATGAGTTTTTCTTTTTCTTTCTTCTACAACCTCCACAACCGCCTTTAGACGCTGTTTTGGTAGGTTTCTTAGTCTTTGTACTTTCGTTCCTTGCATTTTTTACGGACAATTCTTTTTTTATCAGCAATTTCTCTTTTGTCCTAATTATTCTTTTCTGTCTCAATGTTAATTCAGGTTCTTTTGGCTTTTTTTTTAATCTCTTTTTGTTCATTTTTCTACTAACATATCGCCCATAGTATCTGACAACTCATTTAAAAGATCCATAAACGCACGCTTAACTTCTTCGTTAGGGGTACTTTTGATCTTATCAGCAAGAAGTCCTTGCAAATTCTCTATAATAATTTCAACAGGAGCTAACTCGTTATCAATCTCGTCTATTTTATCTTCTAGACCAGACACTCCGTCAGACAGCTTCTTCAATATATCTGCACTTCTACGACGATCATCTAGAGGCATACCATCTGTTCCTGCTGCTATCAAGGCGAATTCTCTATTCAGAGCTTTTACTCTGCCATATAAATTAATTCTACGATCATACTTACTACAAGAATACCTATCTACATCTTCGAGCCATTCTTTGACGCTTTCGAGCCTTTGACTTCCCAAATAATGCTTCAATAAATGATTTCTAACAGATTGATAACATATTTCTTCCCCATTGTCAAGTAAAAAACGTCTCACTGCCCTGATATTGTTACTTTGTTCGAATTTTTCTTCAGCTTCTGCTCTAAATTTAGACTGACACAACTTACAATTTGTTTTTATAATTTGCGTGTCTTGAATCAGACTAACAAACTTTTGCTCTTTTTCTACCTTCTTGATCTCTTTCTTAGCCATTTTCTTTCCTTTCCTGCGTGCGTTGAGGAAGCTTCTTCTCAATAAAATCTTTCCTATCTTTTTCCATTTCGTCTACTTTAACGACCAACATATCTATAGCCTCTTGACACAATAAATCAAACTTATTGTAGCTGTCTAAAGACTTCTCAAATGCCACTTGAAGTATTTCTTTTATCTCTGGGAATGACGACATGATTTTGTCTTCTGTTATTCTTTTGACAATAACACGAGCATGAGGAGCGTTCTGATATACATATTGTGACAAATAATCAAGTTTGTTGACCATTTTCTTGAATGCTTTTATTCGTCCGTTTATGTCATTTCTATCTTTAAATGTAGAAAGTTCAGATTGTTTATACCAACTCATATTAAATTAAAGCTCCTCATTGTGGACTTGAAACAAAGCAAAATTACGTAAAGTTTCACTATAATTATTCCAAACTGTTTTCAATTGTTCCATTTCACCTTCCATCTTAATCACATCTGTTGCATCTTCTGTCGTCGTAGAATCTATCATTAAACTGATTAAATCAAGATCTTGTTTGATCTCCTCATATCTCTTCAAAACAGCTACAAGATACTCAACATCTTCTCTATTGTCTTCCATAACTTGTTGAGCGTATTCAACTGGTTCGGTTACTCTCAATGATTGTTTATACCAACTCATATTATCCCTTTATGTAAAATCCAATTAATAACGATTCAGCACGCCCATCATCTTTCTTCCTTTTAAAGGATTCAGACAATTCCGGGCATAAAAGAGTGGCTTTTTTACGAGCATTACTCTTGGCAATGCTTTTTACCTGTCTACCGAGCTTCGCTATTTTATTTTTATTTTCTTTTTGTTCTTTTTTAAATGCTACTATTATCTTTTTATTCTGGCTTTTCTTGTCCTTATCCTTTAGTTTTTTATTTGTTTCTTTTATATCTTTCTCTTTTAGTGCTAATTCTTTGTTTTCTTTGCGAATTTCCTTCTGTTCAGCTTTAAGTGCTAATATATCTGGTGTTATAAGGTTTGGATACTTCTTCTTCCATTTTTGAGGCGTTACAGGAGTTAGATTAAATTTTGCGAATGTAACTATTCCTTCAAGCTGTCCTATTCCCCTACCAAAATTGAACGAACTAACAGAACCTTCGCCAGGCATTACACTTACTGATTCTAAAGCACATTCAACATCTCTATCTAGATATTTGTTAAAAATCTCAATAATCTTAGGCAAATCGTAGTGTTGCTTAGTTTTCTTTGTCGATGAAATTGTCTTATACACTGGTATGTCATGAACAATTACTTTTTTCCCATCAATTATAGTTATCGCTCCACTAAATCCCGGATCTATCCCAATGTATACTTTTTTCTTTGCCATTTTTTTATCTCCTTATATTTATATGTCGATAAAAAAAGCCCGCTACTCCAACGTATAGAGTAACGGGCACCGCAGAGAAAGAAGGCAAAGTTATATTACAGAAACAAACCTTGTCTTCCTTTATTTAATTTTTTTATTTAATTTTCAAGTCATCCGCAAAGAGCTTCATCGCCGACAATATACTTTATCAAACCGCTAGATTTAAGGAATTCTTCTACCTCAGAAGTATCCATTTCCATAGATTGAAGTAATTGTAAAACCGCATCATTCTGTTCTTGAGTAGTACCTCTTTTGACTAAGATTTCACCGCTAGGCAGTAAATCAAATTCTACTTCAACAGCTTTATTCACTATTTGCATCCTTAATTAGGGTAGCAAGAGTCATGATCTCTTCATCTCCAGCTACGTTAGTAATTTTTCTCATCTCTGTATTGTCTGCATTGAACGCTTCCATTATAGTCCAATCAACGCCACCCAAACAAACTTTATTGCCTACTGAAAATTTATTTCCAGTTATTACTCTAACACCTTGTGATGATATACTTTTTTTAAACATTTTTGATCCTCTCAATATAATCTAACATATTTTTATTATCGACTTCAGGCCAGATCGCTTCAATGTTTTTTAATGCGACTTCGCATAGTGCAGGAAGATCTTCTGGTATGTCTATATTGAATATTATATACATATCTCCTTTTTCCCCATTAGGATTTAAACGCCCATACTTAGACTTCTTAACAAAATCGTCATGCTTCGTCCTCTTAGGGATCTCAACAGTTATAACGTTTTGGTTAATAGTAGGAACTTCTATACTATCTCCAAAGATGGCCTGATTAAGCGTAATTGGAACATAGAGAAGAATGTGTTCGTCTTTGGTTTTAAAGAAATCGTGCTCTAATATATTTATAAAAACTTGCAAATCGCCGTTAGGACCGCCATTTACGCCACAATTGCCTTGTCCTTGCAACAATACTCCATGAACAGTATGATAGTAATTAGGATCTTGCCAAACAAAAGCAGGAATTTTAACAGTAATCTCTTTTTCTTTTGTTATGCATCCAGTTCCTTGACAATCGTCACATTTATCCTTATCTGCTATCGACTGTCCAGCCCCATGACAGATAGGACATATAGAACGTTCCTCATAAACCATATTGCCAGAAGTCTGCCTTTTTACAAACTGTCCGTTTCCTTTGCATGTAGTACATTCTGTACGTTTATGACCTGTCTTGAGACCTGTATTATTACAAGTCTTACAACGTATTTTCCTCTTGTAAGAAATGGTTCGCGTTACATCATCTTTAACAGACTCTTCCAATGTAGAATCTACGGTAACACGTAAATGAGATCCTCTTAACGGGACGGTTCCCATCCTTCGCATTCGCATTCTGTTTCTGACATGTACGAATGGATCATACATCCCTGATCCTCTATTCGGGTTGGGATCTTCTCCGTACATGTCATAGAATTCTTTCTTCTCAGGGTCTGAAAGAATTTCGTATGCCTCTGTACATTCTTTAAATTTAGCTTCATCCCCACCAGTATCAGGATGATACTTTAAAGCATTTTGTCTATATGCTTTTTTGATATCATCCTGATTGGAGCTTTTATCAATTCCAAGAGTTGCATAGTGATCCATCTTTTATCTACTTTGTTTTAGTTTGTTATTGATCTTGACCTTCTTATGGTATTCGTTCTTTTTCTTTTTGTTCGTGACCTTACCTAATGACTTGAGCATATCATCGATAGCACCATCGCATGCCTTGCCTTCCCAACCTATCTGGTCAATAGACAAAGTCCCGTCTGTTTCAATAACAATTTCTAACTCTTTTTTCTTCGGCATTTACTTCTCCTATTTAGTTTCTAGTTGATAAAAAACTCCCAAATTAAACGAATCTTTTGGGACTAATGTGATTATGCGAACACGACATTCCAAATTTGTTTCTATATCAGTCTTACAATCATTTAATTTTTCTATGCAAGTCTTTACTTCGCCTCTTGAGGATGTAATAGCCTTAAAACATACATTACTACTATGATTCATAATTCAAATCCTTTCTCTGTTTTAGTTGCGTCTATTTTATCTTCAAAAGACTCAACGACGAGTTTATTCATCGCAGTTTTCATAGCTGCATAATCTTTATCAAACGCTTCAACCGCTGCTGCAAGTTCATCTATTTTTTCTTGCGAAATATCATTGACGACCTTTTCGCAACATGTCATTATAACAGATAAATTAACACTACTTTTTATAAACCTATCCTTGACTACCTTATAATGACTATTAAATTCCATGAGGCGACTTTCGCAACGATGTCAGTATGCTTGTGTTTAACATGGAACAAGCTGTCATGAAAACATTATCAACGGCTAACTTAATTTCTGCATCGCTATAATAACAAGACCTTATTTTAAACAAAGATTCATTCACAGATAATAAAACATTATGAATTTCTTCTTGAGAGTATTTATTAATTGATGGTTCATATGAATAATTCCCGACTAAAGAATTCCTAGCCATTCCTGCGGTATATTGTGGCTTTTCCTTGGCATCTTTGTCTTCTGTCTTCTCTAATTCATAAACAGTATAAGAACCAGACCCACTTCTTTTAAGCTTTTTCAATTCCGAAATATTCTGCAATGTACGGTCATCTTCATAACCCAAAACTTTAGATTCTTTCAAAAATAACAAAAGTCTATAACGCCAACGCACACTGTTAAGAACTTGTACTGCCGACTCATATTCAGATTTAACAAGATCTCTTGCTTTTCTATAAGCGTCCAAACAACCGATAAAATCTCTTTTATCCATAACATCGAATAAAGTAAACATAAGATATTCTTTATCATGAACTGCCGTTTTTACCACATCTGATTGAGTTACAGTATCACGATCACCGACAAACGAAAACAACTTTTTCAGAGACAAATATATCTTATCTACTTCTACGCCTTTTTTATATACCTCTCCAATAATTGAGACTAGAGTCTCAGCACAACCATCTTCATTCTTTTTATTTTGCTGTTTAAAAGCCTTTTCTACATGACTTACAGCACTATTTTTTTGTAAATACTTTGGAGAATCATAGACCTTCCCTATTTCATTGACGATCTTAAAAAGCCATTCGTTTCTCTTTCCCTTATCAATCCCATTTAAAACAACTACACAACCGTCAGGAACACAACGAAGCATTTCTTCAAAACGTTTTTTGGACTTAGCACCGCCACTACCAAAAGAAGGGATATGATCAAGAACAACAAGCCTTGTTGTCTCGAACAGATTGACATTCAAGACTTGTTGTTCTATGTATTCTGCGACAGTATCCTTGCCATACGAATGCAACTCGCACTTCTTCAAAAAACCTTTTATCTTGTCAAAGATTTCAAGTCGAAAATTAAAACCGCCAGAAAGAATACAAATTCTTACTTTATCGTTAGCCATTAGTCTTGTGACAATCTTGCAAAGAATACAGCGAATTTTTCATTTAATCCAGATGACTCATTCTTACTGCTCAACATGGAACTATCTTTGACATCATCAAGAGCATGATACCTGACAACCACAGGCATTTTTGGTTCTGTAGGAATCTCTATCTGTATGTTGTTTTGATCTGAACCATGCTCCGCAAGCTCTTTAAGGAAAGCAGAGTTACATACAAACTTGATATCATCCTCTTCTAAAGTGGAACCAAGAACAGGAACTTTCCTAGAAGCTTTCATTATGCTGTTACTCTTGACGACAAGAGAAGACGCATCTTTACTAACCTCAACACTTGCTCTACTTTGACGACGCTCTTTCTTAAGCTCTTCACTGTATGTCGCTATAATACCTTTTCCGACATATCCCCATTCTGAGATATTGGTTACGAATCTATTAGCTATGTCAGAATCCAAACATTTGTTTTCATCTGGATAGTCTATATCCGAATCCAAATTGACAAACAAGATATCATGAGCTTTGGTCTTAATGGCTATCTGATAGTTGCTAGATTTTTTACTATTAGTCTTGATGTTGAGCTTTTCGTCATCTATAGAACTGAAAATTTTCTTTACAGATTCGGTATGGTCTTTAGGGAAAAGAATTGTAAACGAATCGTCAGAATTGCTGTCTACAAAGTTGTCTCCATCAATATCCAAAACGGCAAATCTTCCGCCAGTTCCAGCTACAAACCTTGCCTCATTCTTATTAAGCCTCAAAGCCCAATGTAGATATTGTGGCATATTCTCTTCATAACCGATAGCCCAAAATATTTTATTGACTCCATAGTTATATACAGACCTATCTATAGTTATTTCTCTTTCAAACTTTTTAGCTGTCTTTGGCATTTCGATATCTTCGGATGCACAAGGCAGTGTTTGATACTCTTCATCATCAGTTTTTTTACTGACAACAAGTTCTTTACCATTGTTATCGTTTTTGACTCCAACTTCGATCTCATCATCTTTCTTAAACGATGAAAGAATATTCTGCAAATCGACAGAACTAACTGTTACCAAACCCTCTGAAGAACAAGAATAACCCAAATCTCCAGAAGTAAGATCAGAAACGACCGAACAAACAGCGACTTTGCCGTTAAAAGAACTGGCTATTATTTCAGTCTGAGTTGATTCTAGACTTATTTTGCCAGCACTTCTAAAATCTTTGACAACTGAATGTGTAGAAACACCAATCGCGGGAGCTATACCATTTAACAGACCAGACACTTTACAAGAAAACTTCATTTTTAATCTCCTATCTTTTAATTTATTCGTCTAATTACTACTACTATTATACCATCACGTTAAACCACTAAATGTCTATTTTTTTATAAATCTCTTTTGCTTTAGTTTTAACGCGAGATAGTGCATTATCTATAGATTTGACATTCACATCCTCTGTCAGCAGCCTACTTTGATTAATAAAAGCTGCTATTTCTTCGTATGAGTATTTTTTACAATACAATATGAAAACTTCCTTCTCAAGTGAAGATAACTTTGAATAAAGACTTAATAAAAGCCTTTTCCTATGATCTCGTTCATTTATAGCAGAAGACACATCCGGATCGTTACCTGCTAATATGTCAGATAAAAAAAGATTATCCTCTGATCCTTTTGAACTTCTATCTTGGTCAAGACTTATCGAAGAATTTAATACTCTATTTTTGTTTTGGAACGATGCCTTTAATTTTGTCGATAAATGTCGCCTTATACACAAGGCAGCAAACTTATCAAACGGCGAAATATCTTGCATGTCGCTACGACTATGATCGTAGTCCTTTATTGCTTTAAAACGTAGTGCAAATAGAGCTTCTTGATATAAATCTCCAGGTGCCATCCCTGGTATCTTAAATTTATATACTAGTTGTTGTATCTTTTGGTTCAACATTTCTATTATTTTATCAAATGCTAGATCAGCCTTCTTCTTTGTTTTTCCGAATCTTACTTCATCTACAAGCTTCACATATAGTAATATTTTTTCTTTTTCTTTAGCCTTTGCCAAGTCGTCTTTTTTACGACCGGCCATAAAAACTCCTCAAATGGTTATTGAGATGGTTTTGGCTTAGGTTTTTGCCTCGCTCTCTCTATAAGCGTCTTTATTACAAAGTTTTCAAGCTGATATTGCGTATCCATATTATAAGTCAAGGCTCGTTGTATATCAATGATCATATCTAACATATATGAAACTAAAATCGGTGGTGCAATTTTTCCTTGATGAGCATATCTCTTGATTTCTTCTTCGGTAAACCCAAGTCCTTCAACTTTTTGCCTACAAGCATTAATGGTTAGAAGATTACGTAAGTGTTCTTCTAATCCCTTAATTATTTGTTCGGCATTTTTACCTTTTACCATCAATTGATTGATCAACAACATAGCTTTTGGAACATCCGGTATCATCATCGTTTCCACTAATTCGAAATACGAGCTATCATCAACGACTCCAAGCACTTGCTGTACTGCATCAAGAGTTATTTTTCCCTCTCCACAAAAATCAATAGCAAACTGAAGATTCTGCAAAGAATCTCTTACACTACCTTTTGATTTCTTGGCGATTAGCTTCAAAGCCTCTTCGTCCGCTTCAACTCCCTCTTTCTTCGCTATACCAACGAGATGTTCACATATCTCAAACCAAGATACCTTGTTAAAGGTAAAAACGATACAACGACTATGTATCGTTGGCTTTAAGGCAAACGCTTCAGTGGTGCAAAGCACAAACCTGACATGCGGAGGAGGCTCTTCAATCGATTTTAAAAGAGCTTCAGCAGCTATCCCGGTCAAAGAGTGGCACTCATCTAAAATGATATACTTGGTTTTGCTATATATCGGGCAATTAGCAATCTCTTTCTTTAAATCACGAACATCATCAACGCCACGATTGCTGGCAGCATCTATCTCTTTGACATCATACGATTTGCCCGCAAAAATATCTTTACAACTTTTACAAACGCCACAAGGCTCTAAAGTTGGTCCTTCTTCGCAATTCTCCATAGCAGCAAGAATACGGGACGCCGAGGTTTTACCCGATCCGAATTGCCCTTCAAATATGTAAGCATGATGAAGGTTTCCGGCATTAAAAGCGTTAGTTAGAGTTCTTGTTACTACTTCTTGTCCTATCATGTCTGTAAACTTTTTAGGACGATATTTATTCGGCAATGGATTCATCGACATATTTCACATCTCCTATTATTCGCTTTCTATCATTCTATTTCTCATATTGTCAACATGAGCTTTAATCTTCTCAAAAAATGGTCTTGCAACAACATTCTTCTCTGCTTCCGTCATAGTTTGATTGTCTATAACTAAACAACGTTCTCCCAATTTGGCAAAATCAAAAGTATCAAGCTCTGTCTCACTAGGATGAGAGTCTTCGCAAATCTTCCTTGTCAATCTAATTACATGACCATTCTCTTCTGCCATTAAAGCATTAATTTCTGATTCAAAACGAGCGTCAGCTATTAAAGCAATAGGTGGATTTTCCTTTTTGATTAATGAGATCGTAGCATTGACCCAAATCTTGTCACTAAACATACCTCTCATAACATCTGTTCCGAAAATTTGAAGAACCTCTCGACCTGTCATAGAACCAGTTCTAGATTTGTGCGTAACGGCATCGACTAAATTTGAAACCCATTCTCTACCACCAAATTCTTTATTTTCCCAATGTCCAACACTTAACTTACTTGCTTCTTTTGTCCCAAACCTATTCCTGATTTCTAACGGCAAAGTTTCCCAATTATATTCTGTCAATGTATTCTTATCATCATCAGTACCATAACACTGGTTTTCTTTTAGTCCCATTGCGTCTATGCAAAATCTTTTTAATGGATCTGCAAACGAATAGATTTTAATATCTTTGTCATGGGTATAATAACTATCGCCATTATATTCAGAAGCAAGGAAGTCGCACAACGTGGATTTGCCGCTTTGTTTTTTCCCAGATACGCCAATAATATAGGTATTCATGTTTTCTCTTATTTCTTCTTAAGACTGTTGACAAAATACATCGTCTTATCTTCCATAGCGGAATCAGACAACGAATCTACCATGACCGTTTGCCCTGGTTTTCCTAGTTTCTGTCTCTCAGCAAAAATAATATTCTTAACATTGTTCTTACGATCAACAACTACCTCGCCAATATAAAATCTCATATTAACTTCTACATCCTTAATGAGATGTTCTTCTACTTCATCATTAATAAGATACAATCTATCTTTACCACCAGGCGTCTTACCCGCATAGATAGCGTTTTCGATAAGTTCTCCGTTCTCGTCTAAAAACTCTACGAAACACGAAGTCCACTCTCTTTTCTGTTCTGCTAAAGCTAAAGCGTTTTCCATGTTATCAGCACAGACTAGCTTCTTTCACTCTGTTATCAACACAGAGAGATCGTCAGACGATTTGATAATAGATACAGAATTATACTCGTCTCTTGTACAAAGTTGGTATTTCATTTTTACTCCTTATCTCGTTCGTTTTTTCTCTTAACGGCTCTAAAAGCCTTCAAATACGAACAATGTTCTTTATAATACTCGATAGGCTTGTTCCATGTAGTTTTACTAGACAGTCCATCGATGAAAATCGCCTGTGGTTTGCTTGATTTTGTATCTTCCATTTTTTATCTCTTCCAATCTACTTTATCATCAAGAAGGTGAGGAACTTTTTCATTATCCATGAAATCTGCTCCGAATGTTCTAACCATAACAGCAAACTCGTGCATGTCTGGCGAGATAGTTTTACCTTCATCGTCATCTGTAGGAATAGACTGCAATACATCAGCGACCAACAGCAACCTCATTTTATCATTCAACTCTTCCCAATCTGAAGCGAACATAATGATATAATGAGAAAAAGGACAATCCATTCTGATCGGCTGCTTTACAGGAAGAACGGTCCAAAGCTTCTTCTTTCCTTGGCTTCTCTCTTTATTTGTAATTGAAACACATTTAAGTTTATCGACATCGATCCCATCAAAAATTTCAGGGTACTTATTTTTCAAACCTTTTGCGTGTTTGGCAAACTCGTCTACTATTTCGAATTCTGGTTTAATCTGCATAATACTTTCCTTTCTCTAAATTTCGTCTAATTGTTTTCTTAGTAAAACCCATCTATCGTCTAATTCTACGTCTCCGTCATTTATCTTAACAAGATATTTGACACATTCTTCCTCATCATCAAACATGAGGTTATGGTCTAAAATGCCAAACAGCCACGCTGGTGCATTCTTCTTACCTCCTTTTATTATCGCCAAAATAGGCTTCTTTTCAATATCAGCAACAAATATTTCATGATACGAACCACACATGTGGATATTCTTATCGACTTTAGCAATAACGAAATCTGAGAAATCAACTTGTCTAAGATCAACTCTAACAATGACTTTCATAAAATCGCTAAGGTCTTTCCATCTGCCTCTAGCTCTGTATCTTGCTATTTTATCTTGCTCGGTCCCAACTTCTTGCTGAAGACCTTTGAGCTTATTTGTCGGATCTAAAAACTTAATTTTCAACTCATATTCTTCAGAAAGCCTAATAAGTTCTCTTCTCCATCCAATCCCTTGATCTTCAGCTTCGTCTATTGGTCCAATAAGATATGCTAGACTTTTATCTAGGACTCTCTTGCTATCATCACTCATAAAAACTCCTAACTTAAAATAATATGTTTTGGTTCACTTCTTGTCCTGGATTGATTTCTGGTTCAGCCCCAGGTTTTCCTAATAACCATGCATCAACTTCTTTATTTTTTCTTTGTTGCTCTTTTTTATTCCAAAACGCCCTTAACTTTTTGATATGTATAACTTCACTAGGAAGAACAAAATGTTCTTTTTCCAATATGCCCTTAACGATACCTTGTTCCAATGCAATAGAATTATTCGTAGCTTCCATTAGTTCTTGAAAGTTCCCAGACTTCTGATCTATAAATTTTAAAATACTGCTTCTCTTTATACACGCTAAATCTATAGGACTATCAGTTTGAACCTCAAAACCACTATTATATACATAAACAGCAGATATATCATTTATAGCCATACGTAGTTGAGAAATATATTTTTCTGGAGGTTGTCCGTCAATCATTATAAATTGAGCTTTTTCTTTTAACTTTGCTTTTTTCTTGGTCATTAAACTATCGTCACGAACAGCTTCCCACTTTACTTTTTTAGGCTTTTGATTCTCTTTAGGTTTCTTGTCTTTTTTCTTCGCAAAAAAGTTATCAACATTATCTCCAGTCCAATCGGCTCTAAGCGTTATACTACGCTCATTAGAGTAGACCTCGCTCATAGCTATTATAGGGATACTACGCAAACATTGGAACAAAACTTTTTTGCCATTATTTTTATACGTTAGAAAGATATACATCCAAGGAAAAGAACTACGGAACTGCTTATCTATATGATTGAAAATAGAAAACATTTTATCGAATTTTATCGATCTATCTTCAGGATGCCTATAAAGCTCTTCGGGATTACTTTTAAGATCTAGTTTTATGTTCTTATATTCTGTCATTTCTTTTTCTTCTTCTTGCCCCATTTCTTCTTTTTACTTTGCTTCTTTTTGCTTTTTTCAATTATTTCACCATCCATGGTCATAAGGCTATGGCATTTCGGAAATTTTTCACACCCCAAAAACTCGCCGTAAGGACCGTTTCTTATTGCCATCTTCGCTCCACACTTAGGACAATCATAATCTGACAGCACTGTCACCTTCTTAACCTTCTCAACTGGTATCCCGTCCTTGCCAACGTCTGCCCTATAATCACATTTACTATCTTTGTTATTATAGTGCTCACAAGAGTAAAACTCGCCCCATTTTGAAAATTTCTTCAAGAGCAAACCATCGCACTTACCGCATTTATAATTCGTCTTACTTTTTTCTTCTTTAATAATTTTAGCTCTAGAGATATCTTCTTTGAGAACTTCATAAAAGCCAGTCAGAACGCAAAGCTTATCTTTTTCTGCTCTAGCGATTTTATCAAGATCATCTTCCATATTGGCAGTAAAGCATAAATTCACAAAACAGAAATTAGCTTCTACCAAGAAATCGACAACCTTTACCCCTAAATCTGTGACATTGATTGCCTTCTTCTTGATCTCAACGTATTTTCTATTTTTGAGAGTATCCAATGTGTTCGCAAAAGTTGAAGGACGACCAATACCAAGTTTCTCCATCTGTTTAACAGACGAAGCTTCTGAATATCTTGATGGTGGCTTTGTCTGCTCTTCAGTCATACTAGAATCTATCAGATCAAGTACGTCTCCAACCTTCATTCCTGGGACAGTATAATCTTCAAGCTTGCCATAGTCCCAACATTTTCTCCAACCGTCAAATGTGCATGTTGAACCTGTGGTAGACAAAACATACTTTTTGCATTTGAATTCAGCTTTGGACCTAAGAAATACGGCTTCAGACATTTGGCTGGCAACTAACCTCTTCCAAATCATTTTATACAATTTATTTGAATCACCAGAACCGGGATTCTCTACGCTAATGTCTGTAGGACGAATAGCTTCATGAGCTTCTTGAGCGTTCTTAGACTTCGCGTACTGCCATTGTTTATTTGGGCAGTACTTTGCTCCATATTTATCTTCTATGCCCACACGGACGCTCTGGACGACCTCTGAGACGATAAATTTAGAGTCTGTACGATGGTAAGTAATCAAAGACTGCTCAAATAGCTCTTGAGCTACTGTCATTGTCTTTTTAGGACTCCAACCCAAAAATGAGGATGCACATTGCTGCAACGTCGAAGTAGTAAATGGAGCATATGGTTTAGTTGATTTATTGACCTTTTCATATGCAGAAACTTTTATTGGTCCTTTTTTCAAGGCGTCAACAATTTCTTTCGCCATCTTTTTAGAATTGACTTTGAGTTTAGTTGGCTTTGTGAGCGGAGCTACAACTTTCTCTTTTTTCTTAGTGAGAAGTTCTGCTATAATGCTCCAATAAGTTATTGGAACAAAATCTCTAATCTCTTTTTCTCTTTCTCCCAAGAATCTCAACGTAGAACTTTGAACGCGACCTGCGGACTTGCCACCAGTCGCTTGTTTGACCGGCCAACTACATTTGAATCCTACTATTCTATCGAGGATTCTTCTCGCTTCATAAGCGTTAACCAAGTCATCATCTATCTCAGTAGCGTTCTTAATTGCTTCTGTCAGATCTTTCTTTGTTATTGCTCCGTAGCGTATTCGTTTGGTTTTTGTACCTTTAGGAAGAATCGCTTTGATGTGAGCGGAAATTGCTTCCCCTTCACGATCTCTATCGGTTGCGAGATAAACGAGTTCTGCTTTCTTGGCTTTAGACAGAATGTTTTTAACAACGCCCTGCTTGCCATCCATTATCTCGTAAGTAGGTTCAAATTCCTTGCCTTTTCTAAGATTAACACCCATCTTATCTGGGGGAAGATCTCTAAAATGACCTACAGACGCTATAACCTCATACGAGGAACCAAGATACTTTTGTATACTCTTGGTTTTACTTGGAGACTCTACTATTACTAAATATTTTGCCATATCACTTTTATTATTAGAATTATAGAACGACTAACGGCTTATTTTTCGACTATCGTTAAAATTCTTCCAAGTTGACGATCAGCAGATGGTTTCGCTGCTATGTACCAACCTGTCACTCCATGACGAGGAGCTACGCCTCTTAACTTTCCCCTTCTAGCCAACTGCACTACTTTTCCTTTGGTAACTCTTTTACCATCGATAATGTAAGCAATTGTTCGCCTCTTTGAATCAACTATTCTTTTTTCGACTATTAACTGTTCCATTATCTTCCTTTTGATTCTGATTCTTTTTTCTGACTTTGGTTACTGGTTTATTGGGATTTATATAGATAAGCCCAGACGCGATCCCTGCAACATGACACCAAGCGTTCCTAGTCATGTCTGATGCTGTCATATTCTCTACAGTTAATGCAGTCGGACTTATACCGTTAGCCAATAACTCTGGGTCCATTCTAGCGTTAAATTCCTTAAGGAAAACACCGCCATAGAGCAATCTTTGAAAAGGCTCCCACAGATCATCAGATGAAACGCCCAAATGTTTTGAAATATCATCTATAGTTGGTTTAATACCCTTTAGGTAAGATAATAGAATTGCGACTCCAAGACCTCCTTGAAATTCCTCTTTGTTAACCGAACGCCAGTTTCTTCCGCAAACATCGCTAACAATCTCTTCGTACTTCATTTTAAATCCTTTGGTAAAACGGTAAAACGATAGTATATCAAAAACGATATACACATTTAAAATAGTTGCCCTTCTTCTAAAAATTCATCTTTCAACTCATCTATATCTACATCAATTGGGACTTCATCGAAATTGGGATGTATCTTGTATCTCATCCCTTTACTAAATTCCTGCTTGTCAAACTCAAGAGAACAGTCTCTCATTATATTCTCAATTACAGGCACAAGATCAAAATTATTTATCGTGACAATAACAATTTCTTTCTCTATCTGTACTTTAGTAACATATTGATAAAATTCATCTATAATATCAATCTTCGGTATCGTCTTGCGTTCCTTTACTATTTTCTTTTTGACCTTTTTCTTTGGTGGCATTTCCTAGTCCTTCGCAATTATCGCTTTTAGCTGTTATCTTGTTATTTGTCGCCAAATTATCGAGCATAGCTCCCATGGAAGTACCTTTAGCACATACAAATCCTCTATCGCCTTGTATTGTGATGTACTTGCATGTGCGATCTCCTTGCCCGATAAGGCATACTCTGTCTACTTGGTCAGAAGGTATTTGCCTTGCATCATCAAGTAGTTCTCCGTCTGAATTGTCTTTCATGTCGATAGCTTTCATTACTACATTATACCTATTCTATATACACAAAATTAATCAATTTTGTTTATTGTAGCTCCAGGAATTTTTAACCAATCTTTATTCGTTCTAATTCTCATATTGATTTCCCAAGCCTTTTTCATTAAATCAAAATCATAGCCCAATTCATCGCAAGTGTAGTTAGTCATTGCATTTACGTCCTTGACGAAGCACTTTCCACCCCATCCGTAATCTCCATCCGGACCAGGCACTTTGCCATGACTATTTCCCATTCTAGGATCTCCATGAAAAATCTCAACCAAATCATCCCAAGAATCAGTACTGCCTGACAACTGGTGAATACTATGCATCTGATTCATAAACGTAACTTTAAGTGCCAAAAAACAATTCTCCATGTACTTCAGTATACCAGCCGAGATCAAATCACATTTAAAAAACTGAGTCGCTTTACAAATACTATACTCTTTGAATAGGTCTAAAACGCTCTGTGCGTCCTCTTCTCTGTTACTGCCAACTACAATCATAGGCTCTTCTATAAAAGCCTCTATTGGGTTGGCATCTATCAAATATTCAGGACTCATACAAAGACGAAGACTAGGATGTCTCTTAGCCATATTATTAAGTTGAGATGGAGTCACAGTACTTTTACTAATAACAACACCCTCATAGTCATACGAAGCTATATCGTCAATTACTGAATCAATAATAGTTGTATCTATTTTCCCGTTATCATTTATATTCATAGGAGTTGGTACGCCGATAAATATAAAATCAGATTCTTTAGTCATCTGTTCCATACTAACAGAAATATCTTTATATGCGGGATCTAATATTAGAATCTCTGCCTTATCTTTAAAGCCATATTCAATAGCTCTACCAACTACTCCGTAACCAATTATACCTATTTTCATTTTAACAAACCCTATTATACGGTGTTTTCCCTGAAATAATTCTCGCACAATCTTCCGCTGCTCCCAACTCCATTAAAAATCTACCTTGTCTGGAAGAGCTTGCTATATGTGCTGTCAATATAACATCCTTCCTTCCGATAAGCGGACCAGAATAAGGTTCTTTCTCATATACATCAAAAGCAGCAGACAGTAACGTGTCATTATTAAGGGCTTCTATGATAGCTTTTTCATTACACACTTTGCCTCTAGAAGTGTTTATCAAATAGCTTCCTTTTTGCATCAAACTTAATTCATGTTTATCAACTAAATGATAATTGTCTTCGTTTGATGGAACGTGAACAGTGACTAGATTACAAATCTTAAATAACTCATCTTTTGAGACCCACTGTATATCGCATTGTTCTCCAAGCTCAAAGTTAGGCTCTAAATCACAACCATACAACTGTGGTTTAAACGGCTGCAAAAGTTTAGCGACTCGCCCTCCTATCCTTCCAATACCTAAAACGCCTATCTTTAATTCGCTAACTAAAAATCCCATTTGTCTTATCCATTTGCCATTATGGACATCTGTATTAGATTTATTTATCTGCCTCAACAAATTAATAATCTGTGCAACAGTTAATTCTGCGACAGAATCAGAAGGGGCTTCAGGAGTATATGTAACAATAATATTGTTATCCTTGCACGCCTCAAGATCGACAGAATCAAGACCTATCCCTACTCTGCATATCATTTCAAGATTTTCGCACGACTCTATTATCTCTCTGTCATAGGTTTCAGTCCCTGCAACAATCGCACTTGCATCCCGTACTAGATCTTTAACTTCCTCATTGCTCAATCTACGATCATAAGGATTATAACGAACTTCCCAACCTGATGATTCGAGTATTTCTCTCTGTAAATTATGATCTCTACCGAAAGGATAAGTTGTTACTTGTATGATTTTCATTTCAATGCAGATGGATTGTAAAAGTCCTTAAACTTCGTAGGTGTTATCATTTCGAACTCTATACCGCTTGCGTACAGATCCCTCAACGTAGAATAGATCTCAGCATCTTTCTTTTTGCATTTCTCCCAACTAGCATCATCCGTATATCCTTTTCCGTAACAATGGTGACTCTTCTTGCCTTTAAGCAACTGTTTACGAGAATACAGTGTATAACCATCCATACCAACTATGCTTATCTTTTTTGCTCCCATCTGATGTGCGATCATAATAGCTAAAACTCCAGCAGTTCTAAAATATCCATAGTATTTGTTATCTTCGCAACGATAATCAATCGCCTTAGATTCTTCTTTTAAATCGCTGGTATATTCTATAGTTTCATAGTCTCCCGAATAATGCTTTCTTATCAGCTTTTTGGGGAGACCGCATCCAAACAAAAACTTAGAGTTTTTATCAATGCAACTTCCCAAATCTCTATATCTTTGCTTATTCGTCCACAAATGATATTCAGGAGAACATAGAGATGTCATATAGTTAATACCAAAAGTTACCAATTTCTGATCTTCTACCAGTTTGGCTATTTTCTTTTTGTGACTCTTTATAGAAGAACCAGATCCAATAACAAGAACATGTTTATCTTTCATATATCTTGTTTCCTTTCGTACTTCTACTTTCTATCAGTCTAAAACCAGTTAGTAATTTTTCAATTTTTAATTTATCAGCGAGTCCATCTATAACCTCGACACATATGCTCTTAAGATTATCGCTTTTCAAAACTCTACTAGCTCCTTCCAAAATCTGCAACTCGTTACCATCGACATCTATCTTTAAATGATTTGGAGATTCGATCCCATAAGTAAACACCAAATCATCTATAGTCAAAGACATAGCCAATTGTTTGAAGACTGGATTAAACTCACTACCAGTGTAATCAATAGCCTCTCCAAATGTATGAATAGAACCTCCAGCAGTCATATCATAATAATTAAAATAATCTAATAAACACTTGTCAGCCAATGGAGTATTTAACGGAATAATATTAGCTTTAAACTTATTTTTGAATATATTTTTCATCAGAACAATAAAAGTAGTTGCAGACGGTTCAAACGCATACACCTTCATACCATTTGCAGCAGCTACTAAACTATAAGCTCCTACATTAGCTCCTATATCAAATAGAACATCGTTAGGAGACATACATTCTTCAATCCATTTTACAGTTTCAGGCTCTCTCCTTTTAGCAGAATCTTTACGTATACCACCATACATAAATATTTCATGCTTGTCATATGCCATTAATGCATATTCTTCATATGCTGTAAAATTAAATCTACTTTTCATCCTTTTCTTGTCTCTACGTCTATCAGCGGAGCTTTTCTTTTTAGGCATGAGTCATCCTCTCTATTATTTTTATAATACGATCTCTATCTTCTGTAGTGTCAACGCTGATACTATCGTATGGTGTGTATCTCATACTTACATTAACGTCATTTTCCAATAATCTATTCAGTCCTATTCCTTCTGCGTTTTCTAAATATGTTGGTTTTAAAGCAGAATATAATTTAAGCATTTCTCCAGAAAAGACATAAACACCTATCTGTTTATGGATAACAATATCGACATTATTACGTTTTGTTTTTTCATCATGATATGGGACAGAGAAGCGAGAAAAATATAATGCGTTCTGATTTTTAGAAACAACGACTTTAACAGCATTAGGATCATACAGTTCTTTCTCGTCATGAACTTCAGTATAGAAATTGACAATAGAAGAACTCGTATCGACATTAAGCGTATCTGAGTTGAATAGAGGTTCATCCCCCTGAATAACAATATACTTGTCAGCACCGTTTCCTTTAGATTCTAAAATGCTGACAACTTCAGCGGCTCGATCTAAACAGTCCAAATGATAATCACCTGTCATAATGCAGGGGATATTATCTTTTTTACATGAATCAACAATTTTCTGACTGTCTGTAGCCACATAAACAGCCTTCCAATGATCCCATTTCATAACAGACTCATAAACTCTTTGAATCATCGTCTTGCCTACAAGATCACACAACGGTTTTCCTGGAAATCTTGAAGATGCATATCTCGCTGGTATAATTCCAATAAATTCTGTCATTTCAAACTTTCCTTTAAATCAGACATACAATCCTTAATGCCCTTAGCAAAAAACGTGACATCTAAACCAAGTGCTATAAACGTGTAACCGTCCTCTACAGCCTTAGAAATACTTTGTTTGTTTGGATGGACTATATGACAACCCCTTGGGACTTTCCTAGAAATAGATGTTTCATGATACTCTTTGAGTAACTCAATATAACTAGGATACTCAAAATCTCCAGGTTTGCCGAAAGAACCGCTCAAATCATAAGGTCCGATAAAAGTAGCGTCGATACCTCTCACTCTTAGAATTTCTGGTAAATGATATATCGAAAAACGATGCTCTACTTGGATTATAACCATAATGTCATCATTCGCTTTTTCTATAGACGAATCAAAATCAATTCCATATAAATTTGACCTACTAAACCCAAATCCTCTACTACCTTCTATGTAGAAGTCCTCATACAGATGCGGGTATTTAGCATGATCTACGACAGATCGAGCCTCTTTATAAGAGTTTACCATTGGAGCAATAATACCTTTAGCTCCTGCGTCAAGTACTCTATGAATCCATGCAGGGTCTTGTGAAGGCAGACGGACAAAAGGAACTGAACCTCCATTCTCTATCGCTCGAAAAAGAGAAGTCATAGTTTCAATGTCTATTACTCCATGTTCCATATCTACACATATCCAATCGAAATCGAAATGAGCTAATATCTCAGCGATAGCAGGATGCCCTATTTGAATCCATGTTCCAAAAGTAGGTTCGCCAGCTTTAATTTTTTCTAATACTTTATTCATAATTCCCTCTCCTATAAAACTTAACGCAAAATCTCAGTGCCATCAATTTTACCAAACAGTTTAAACGACAATTCCCATAATTCATCATCTTGAAATAATTGCCTAAAAAAATCGTCGTCTTTAAAATATCTCCAACGGGAAATTAACGATTCAGTAGTAATAACTTTTTGTTTCCAAGAACTTCCATGCCCTTCTTTTGTTATAGAATCCCATTTTTTCTCCTTAAACTTTTGCCCTAATGATTCAGCTAGACTCTTACGATAGTTCGATTCCGCAAACCACGTATTAAAATTAACTACTATTTTATTTGGCGTATTATTCGTTAAACTCAAACATTCTTTAGCGTATACTTTCCAGCAACTAACCATATTCTCTAAACCGACTATCCCCTTAGTATCGCCTAAACTGCCATTAGTCCATTTAAATTTCATCCTACTTGCAAATGTATTAAATGGGTCTCTAATGCATAACATGTTTATATGACGATCAACATTGCCAACCAAATCATTCACATTTGGCACAACCTTATCATAATCAATTGACGAAACATCTTCATCTTCATAGCTGATAAGCATCAACTCTCTATTCTTTTTTCTGATATACTTTTTTGTGACCAAATTATGTTTATTATTCTTAACGTCTTCATATAAAATATTATTATTAAAAAACGCCTTTGGGTTGCCATATAACCTATAGACAAAATGCAAAATCGCATGATTCCCTGATCTCATCATTCCAAAAAATGATATATAACAAAATGTATTTATTTCAGACATAATTATCCTTTTCGTTTTATTCTACTGCATTGTCTACAATTTAATGGCAAATCCATCAATGTCTTTGCTTTTATAAATGTTTTTCTGAATGACTGCAACGTTTTACTATTATGTTTATCCCCATCCAAAGAGAACTTCCCCCAAGAGGAGTCTGTATTTATACGACAACATGGTGACATATTCCCTTGAGATCCTATCAGAGCATTCTTGAAAAGCATCGAACAATAAAACGGACCTTTGACTGGTGTGGTTTTTGGAATAGTAATTTTTACTTTGTTGTCCCTTTCGCTAAAAATATTCTTCATACTCTTGATATTTGATAAAGATACTGGTTTTAATTTCTCATCCTTACTGATAGGATGGAAGTTGCTAAACCTTATAGTACTAACGCCTAAACTTTCAGCCAATTCAACAAAATATATAGATTGATCAAAATTATCGTTATGTATGACAGAATTTATATAGACTCTACACTTATTAGTGTGAACAAGCTGTTTTATATTATCAATAATTTTATTAAATGTGGATTCTGTGCCGCCCCTATGTTCAATGTAAGTTTTAGCATTCCAACCGTCTAGACTTACGGTTATATGCCTAACATTGTTAGAAATAAAATCTATATATTCATCTACTTTTATACCATTCGTCGCCATCCCAAGTATACGAATCCCTTTCTTAGAACAATATTCCGACAACTCGACCAGATGGTCATACAATAAAACTTCTCCCTCAGATTGGAGTTTAATCTTTCTCACTCCCATCTTATAGTATGCGTCAATTATCTCCTTAGCTTCAGCCAATGATATATCTGTATCAGAAGAGGTATGAAAAAAAGTACTACTCTTAGAAACCCAAAAACAATGAGGACACCTACTGTTGCATCTCTTCGTTAAAAAAAGAATAAGTAAATTAGGTTTTGTTTTCTTAGCTCTTCTATTCATTGAAAAACCTATATCGCCTGCAAAATCATATATACCGCTTTTCTACTGTTGTCGTCATTCACCCAATCTAAATCTTCCTTCGACTCAATCTGAGTAAAACCAGTTTTTCGAATAACAGATTCAACCTTACCAACAGTCAATACGTGTACATGAGCTTTATTCAATTGCTTCTTAGTTCTTAAATGGACATGTAGAAATGCAATCCCTCCCTTTTTCAAAACTCTTCTCAACTCCTTAAATCCATGTTTAACTTTAGGTATATGATCTATAGCGTTAGTACATACAAGATAATCAAAATAACCATCTTCAAAAGGAAGCTGCTTAGACAAATCTCCATAAATTATTTCAACTGGACTAGATTTCATTCTATTATACTCATCAGCTAAAAGATCAACAGCGACATGCGAGTCAGATCCTTCTAGCTTTAAAGTTTCACAAGAAAAAATACCTCCGAAAGGACCGCACCCTATATCTCCTATGGTTTTACCATCATAGTCATAATCATTCATAGACAATGCTTCAACATATTTAGTATATATGGATGTTCCTTTTTTCAATCCTGTCTTGTTCCAATATTTTAATTCATGACCTTTAGACCACATATTAACTCCATTCGCCAATCAAAGTCAAATAGCTACCATTGCGATGCTTGTCTTCGCTGTACGATTTTCGGTACTCATCGAAGTCGCTGACATCACCATCTGGACTAGACATTAACTTGCATTCAAATTTCCCACCAACTGATTCAATGGAATCGATGATAGCGTCTATGTTAAACAGCGTAGTGTAATATTTTTTCTTGGTATGATAATTAGATTCAAGACCGCCTGATATCATTCTCCATTTAAACAACGTAAGAACGAATCTATCAGATACTCTTGCAGCTTCAGATATGGTCTTTGCTACGTTTGGAGAGTGTTCTAAAACAGAACTTACAAAGAAAAGATCAAAACTCTTATCTTCGAACGGTAACTCACACATGTCTCCTCTTACACAATTAAACTTGTTTAAACTATTACAATATCCCAAAAAGACATCTGAAATATCAACTGCTGTATACTCAAGATCCTCACGGAATTTTTTAATAGCAGTAGCCTCTACAAGCTCTCCACCACCAACCTCTATAATAGATTGAATTGATTCATCTTTCTCGACATAATCAATAAATATTTTTCTAGCAGGATGTTCCTTGCGGTTATTAATCCATTCAACTTCACCTATTTTGTATTTGTTCCATTTCTTTTTATAGTCTACCATTTTTATTCCTTTATGAAATCTATCCAATCGATTACTCTCTCTTTCCAAGAGAATTTATCCTCAACCGTCTTCCTTATATTAGATCCTATCCTAACACATTCCTCTGTGTTGTGTTTCAAATATGATATTTTATCCGCAATTTGACGCATATCTCTATCGACCAATAAACAATTTTCTTTATCTACGAACATCTCATCAGTACCGCTACATCGAGTCGATATGATCGGCAACCCAGTTGCAGCAGCCTCTAAAACGCTAAGAGACATACCTTCTGATGAGGATGCACAAACGTAACAATCTAATGACTGATAAAAATTAGGCATTAATCCAAGCGGTATATAAGATCCAGTAGAAAGCATAGCTAACTTATTTTCTGCTCCAGCAAGTTTAGTCGCAGGGATTATAAACTCACTTGTTCCTTTACGCCAATCATGAGCCTTAGAGCCAGAATAACCAACATAAAAATCTTTATTAAACATGTTATAATTCGATACATAAATCTTTTTCTGTTCAAACAGGTCTAAATCTACGCCATTAGGTGTATAATTGAGTTTATCCAATCCAGCATTGTCAAAAGCATCGAACAAACGAGACGATACGACATTAACTCTCAAAAACTTATTGAGGAATTTAATCAATTTACCGTCTGGAGTAGCTGACTTCTCTGGAGTAGTCTCTCTCTTATCCCAACTATGGAATGAATGAACACCTATTAATGTTTTAGATTTAGGCAAGAAATTGACAGCATCATATGTTTGCCACCCCATCACTAAAAAACGATCATATTTCTTGTATTTCTTTTTTATAGTCTTGATGTTCCCCTTTATATGCCTAATGTCTATTTGAACATCTGTATAAGGGTTGTATTTCTTCAAAGCGAGAGCAATAGCGTGATATGCCCAGTTCAATTTGTCCGGTAATATGCAGATCTTCATAAATATATATCGTACTTTTGACTATCTTTCCGATAACCAAATTGAGCAACATGAAAAAAACAATAGTACATATCCTATCTACCCCACACTCAGGAAGCACTCTTCTGGATCTTATATTATCTAGCCACTCTAAAACTTCAAGTTTAGGAGAATTTTCTCAAATAGAGAAAAAGATAAACAGTAAACAAGTCATTTGTAAACTATGCGGATCTGACTGTAAATACTGGAGCCAACTTCGTAAAAAACCTAAAAGATACAAAAAACAAGACTATTATCACAACGAAGCGTTTAGAATTTTCAACACGCCATTTCTAATCGATTCCTCTAAGAGAGTCAAATGGATAAAAGAAACAAGATCACCTGATATTAACATCAAAGTCATAAAATTAACTAGATTTGGACTAGCGACTTTGCTCAAGAAGAAAAAACGAACAGGAAGCATCAGCAAAACGCACATAAAAAAATGGATGCAAAACAGCAAACAAAAAGATATATTCCTATCTAGTTTAAAACCATCACAAAAACTCTCCATCAAATATGAAGACCTATGCGAAAACCCTCAAAAAATCATTGAACAATGTTGTGATTTCATAGGGATAGAATATGAAGAAGGCATGTTAGATTTCTGGAAGACCAAACATCATATAATCAATGGGAACTCCAAACCTATCTGCATGGTAAGACTCTATCATAAGACGGAAGATATTGAAGATATGAGTCCAGATGTTATAGATTTTTTTGAACGCAATGGCTTCAGCCTTAAACTAGATACTAGATTTATGGAAGAGTTTTCACCTTCAGAGATTAAACTCTTTGATGATATCGCTGGCAAGTTTTGTAAAAAATACGGATATTAACTTTCATTTTTCAAAACCAATAATGAATCTGCGCGAGCAGCTTCAATCCATCCCTTTTTGAGTAATCCGTCAATGAGTGGTTGAAGTATGCCCTTCTTACCAACAACATCATGGAATATGGCATAGCCGCCTTTTTCAACGTAAGGCGTAAACTTTTTAATGTCGTTTTTAACTCCTTGATAAGAATGGTCTCCATCTATAAACACTAGATCTATTGGAGCATCCCATTCTATCTTTTTGGAATCATCTGTCAAAAAAGTAATCTTATAATCATAATCAGAGACATAAGCATTAACGCATTCGTGCATAACTATATCTATTGAATACAAATGACCATCCCTAAGAGCATTAGCCATCAAAACAGTAGAACCCCCATGTTTTCTCCCTACCTCAAGAAGAGTTCCATCTCTCACCAATTTACAATATTTATATAAAAGTGCTCCCTCTGCAAGATTCAAACGGACGATACCTCTACTCTCTTTATTCGATGTAAATAACCAAACTAGATCTTCAAAACTCATTTGTTTTCTCCTAACTCTTCCCAAAATTCTATATCTCTTGAGTATTTTCTATTCCAAGCAAAATTAAGCGGTCTGAAAAAATACTTAGAAGTGTTTCCATTTTTGAATAACGTATGATAGTAACTGTAAATCTTATCTTGCGTATAAAACTCCATCTGAGCCTCTTTCTGATAAAACTCTAAATCTTCATTGGACAGTTCGTCAGTACAGATAACAGAAGAACCCCATCTTCTATAAATATCCCACTTGTAAGCATACTCCGATTTTACAAAATGAATACCTTCATCTCTTGTCGCCATTTCATATACCTGAGTGCCTGGGTATGGAGTCATAATATTAAAATTAGCATGATACAACTCCAACTCTTTAGAAAAATCAATAGTCGTTTTTATTGTCTCTTCTGTATCATGTGGATGACCAATGATAAAGCTCCCACGAGTCTCTATGTCAAATTTCTTCAATGTATGACAAGCATCTATATAATCTTGCCTCTTGACCCCCTTGTGAGCCTCTGACAAGACCTTATCAGAGCCAGACTCTATCCCCATAGAAACTCTTACAAAATTTACCTCACGCAATTTCCCTATCAAATCTTCATCTACTAGATTCCCTCTAGTAAGACATTGAAAATGAGCATCGCTTATTCTTAACTCTCTTATTTTATCAATTATTTTTAGGATTCTTTGCTTGCTAACTAAAAAAGTATCATCATATACATAGAAGTATCTTACGTTTTTCTCTCGATACAGATACTCTATTTCAGCTATAAAAGAATCAATGCTTCTATATCTAAGATTTCTATTATGAAAACAAAAAGTACAATCGAACGGACATCCTCGGCTAGACATAACAGAAGCAGTATTCATGCTACCTCGATGAGGATCAGTAAACTTATACAAATCATAATTTAACAAATCATGTGAAGGCATAGGGACATGTGATACATCTTGATTCTTGCCAACAATGATCTTTTCTTTAATGTCACGACCATTAAAAACTATATCCTCCAATGGCTGTTCTCCATCTCCAACAACGACATAATCAACACAATCATTCTCTGCTACGCTTGATGGCAAAGCAGAAGCATGAGGACCGCCTATGACAGTAATAATAGAATTGTCATTCTCTTTGATTATTTTGCAAACCTCTATACATAAATCTATGTCAGGAGTAGTCGCTGTTAAACCGACTATATCAGGTTCCCAATCTAACATATCTTGAGCGAGATCCTCCTGCGTATACAACTCTACCTCTCCATCGAAAACCTTAACGCTGCAATTATCATTACGAATATGAGATGCTAATACCAATAATTGATAAGGGACTAATATGTCTCTATTCTTATACGCTTTGATATTATCATATACTCCGTATAATTGAGAGTAGTTGACTCTAGCTAAAGCAACCTTTTTAAACGCTTTATTTTTCATTTAATAGCTTCCATGTAAAGAGAACACTTCTTGTATCTGTCAAAATCACATTTTTTAAATATACTGTTACCATTTTTGAAAGACTGTCTATTTATATCTTTAAAATTACTTTGCTCAAGATAGTATTTCAGCAATTCAAAATTGAAAGACATCACATGTCCTCCTCCAATATCTTCTGCTGCATCCTCATCTCTGTATGTAAAAAACCATCCCATGAGATGACAAATAGGATGAGCAGGAAGACAATTCAACTTGGCTGGATTCCTTTTATCTTTCAAAAAATCTATCTTATTTTCTACATAAGCCTTGATAGCCTTATCTATGTCTGGAACAACAATTCTAATTGGAGCGGAAGGTTTGAGAACTCTATTAAACTCAGAAAAAACAAAAGGAAGTCTGTGAGGTAATATATGCTCAAGAGTATGCGATGTATAAATCGCTTTTACCGAATTGTCATCAAAAGGCAATTTTTCTTTCGAGACATCCATGACAATATCAGTGTTCTTTTTTCTTATATCAATAACGGTCCAATTCTTTGTACTACTGTCAAAAGAATCATATCCCTTACCTCCTCCAATGTTTATCTTCATTCAAGAACGCTCCCTTTCAAACTTATCACAAATGTACCTTTGATATTCCATAGGATGTATTCTTGTTAACGCAGCAACCTTAACACCGATAGTATCGTTATGATCAACTAAAAACCAACCTTGCTCATTAGCAAAAGATTCGACAACTTTCTTAATGCCCGGCCATTTACTATCTCCATAATCGTGAACCAATATTACTCCAGTATTAGATATAAACGGAGCGAAATTGTCTATCGATACTTGTGCTGGATCATGTAAATCAGTATCTATATGCATCATATCTACTGTAAGCGTTTTATCTTTTATAAAATCAGGAACTGTTTTGCAGATATCTCCCTTAATCATTGTGCAAAGACCGAAAACACCAAACTTCTTGAGATGTCTTTTGCAATCTTTGTAAACAGATTTTTTGCTGCTAACTCTACGATCTAATCTGCTTTTCCTTTTAGGACTTGGCAAATCATATTCAGAGTAATGAGGAAAGCCAGTCCAAGTATCAAAAAGATAACCTTCACGTTGAAGTATCTCTGCCATTATTCTAGAAGAAGTTCCCTGTTTAACTCCGCACTCTACAAAACAACCATCTAAATATTTAAGATATTCTGCTGTCGCTCCGACTAACCATCTGTGTTTTTGTTTTGGTGTCATATTTTTATACCGGAGAAAAGTTTAGATCATGAAAATTAGTACCATAATACGATTTAATAAATTCTATGATCTTAGATTGACTTTTACTCATTTTAGGAGGCATATCTCTAACTCTATCTAGCCAGAACCAACCTCTGTTTAATTTGTCTAAAACTTTATTGGGAAAATCACACATGCCAACTATAGCTATGTTTTTAGGTTGCTGACCAACTGCCCAAGCAAGCAGATACTCTCCACCATGCCCAACCTTAAACTTGATCTCTTCGTCATACAAATCCTTAACGCCCTTAATGTCTCCTAATCTACAAGTTCCCTTTTTACCCTTATACTCTGAGGGGAATGCAGCAAACTCCAATGATTTACTATAAGACCATTTTGCTTGTCCATACTTTTTATAGCCATAAGCCTTACGCTTTTTGACTATCTTAAAAGATCTGTCATCAGGACACAAAAGAGAAATATCTCTATCGATAATTGCTTTCTTGTGATTCAAAATGAAATTTTTAAACAAATCGCATTTCTTAGTAGCTCGATCCTTATCTTTCAATATCCTAATTCCGTCAACAGTATTCTTATCTCTACGTAACAAAAAAGAAAACAATATATGAGGAATAACACTATCTATATCTGAGCAATCAATAAATATGTCATCTCCATTAGGATCAGTTGTTTGAAAAGTCTCACCACGTAGAGACAGTATTCCGTGCAAAGCTCCATTAACTCCAATGATAGTTGGATTGGTGTCTTCGCAAAAAGCTTTGACCTTTGCCATATTATAGAATACGCTAGGCCCAGTTCCCATGATTAGAATATTATCATGATTCTTGCCGGGATAGACTTTCTTTATCTTCATCTCTTGTCCTTAAACTTATAACCGAAATACTCTATATCATTTGCAAACCTGTCCGCTACAATATCTCTAAGCTCATCAGTATAATATTTGCTATAATGCTGACGCTTCTTCGTAGCTTTAACGTGTGGAAGCGGTTTCTTGAACCCAATCTTTTTACTAATCTTCTTCCACGATCCTTTAAAATCCTCAAACCTACCAATATAATCCAATATAACATTTCCATCATCGTCTATGCAATGTTCTAGTTGATTCGTTGTTCTCAACAGATTACGTCTTGACTCAGATGGACTTTCGTTATTAAGAGTGTCAAGCTTGTTAATAAATTCAAAAAACGACCATGATGACGGAATTAAATTGATACCTTTCCTATAGCGATACAAAGATGCCATCTTATCCCAAGGATTTCTGACCATAGCGAATTTAAAGTATTTGTCCCATTTATCTCCTACAATGTCTCTTATTTCACGAGCGGTCATATAATGCTTCTTAAAAAGAGCACCAGGACGCAGAACATGCTCTATGCTTGTACCTCCTGCCTTATTAATGTGTATAAATATTGTTTTGTATTGATCAGAAACTAACATTCTCTCTCCTATATTGAAGTTATACCGTATTTCTTTTTACTTATGTTCCAAAACGCAGACGATGGAACACACTTGATTTCAACTGATTTCTCTTGCAAAAGCCTAACGACTTTAGATCCTAAAGCTCTTTTTCTAGTTTTGTATTTTTTTAGAGAACCGTATGTTTTAGTTTTGCCATTATAGGTTGTCTTTTTTAACAATTTAGACTGCCTAGTTACCATAGGTCCGTCTAACCCAGAAACAAGAATTTCTTCTGGCTTGAATAATAATGACATACACATAACAGCTAGACCTGATGGACCATATTTGCTAGTAGGAAATGTACCGTTCTCGTTTATGCTCCATCGCTTGATGTCATTGCCGTGAGTCAAATGCCTATTAAATACTTCGTAACATGCATGATGATCTTCTACTTGAGACCAAAACTCTTGATTGTATTTATCAACAATACTTACAGCAATAAAAATACCACACGAGACATTCTTTAAATTGGTCCTAAATTTACCAGGATCACCAAAATAAACATAATCCATCTTAGATATAAACGGATACGGATAATTGGTTCCTATGACAGTGCTATTGTTCTTTTCAATATAATCGTTAATCAGATCCTTGTCTTCCAAAGTAGAAGGTCCACCGCCCAATACAACAACCGACTTATTAGGCTCCATATGCTTATATTTAAGCTTGGTCAATCTAGCCTCTGATTTAGCTGAAGGCTTTACATAATATTTGCTATATTCTAAATCTAATCCCATTATTTTCCTAACAAGTATTCCGTTATGTCTTTTGATATAAAATCTATAGATCCCTTTTTATGATAAATATTGTCTGCCGACAATTCAGATGACAAGGCATCAGTTATTGCTTGCCTAATATCATTGTATTCGCATTTAGTATCAAAGGTATTGCTATTTCTTTCTCGACCTCGTTGTCTTTCTCCAACATTAACGACAGGGACTTTAAAACTGGCTGCTTCCCTTATGCCTGCACTGGAATTCCCTATCATACAAGAACTATTAGCCATTAATTGCACAAAGTCCTCTATAGGAGCATGACTTATACAAACGATTTTATCTTTATGTCTACGAATGTCTTTTGATATCTGTTCTCTATGAGCATCTATATTAGGATGTAAAACAATGCACTTGTAACCGAATGATATGACAGCATCTAACAAACATCCCATATCTATATCTTTAGCATTTGTAGTATCAGGGTGAGCGACTACGATAAAATAAGGCTCACCAGGCTCTAAATCAAAACTGTCTTTGAAGTGCTTATGAAACTTCTCGACATGCAATCTTTTTGGGATCTCCATATCAACCAAAGATTCAACTGCTGGACATCCAGTATAAAAAACACCATCATTACCAACAATATGTTTCACTCTCTCATAAGATTTAAATGTACTCGTATAATGCCTAGTCGAACATCGAGTAATTAGGTCTCTTACCGTATCATCGATAGTTCCTGATGTCTCGCCGCCTTGTATATGAAACATTGGAAGATTCATTATCTTCGCAGACAAGACTGGACCGAGCATATCATATCTATCTCCAATGATCAACAATCCAGTAGGATTCTCTCTAGAAAGAACTGTAGCATGCTCTATCAAAGAAACCCCAAGAGACTTAACCATACTCTCCAGCGTATCGTTAAAGAACATACAATCTAACTCGCAAAGTACATCGATATTATCTTGATAGACGCTCTCAGCGGCATCTGTGAGCTTTCTAGGTACTATCCCAGAGCTAAGAACAACCTTTACATCAATATCATTGCAATCTTGCAACTTTAATATCACAGGTCGCAATTTGGTGTAATTTGTACGATTAACTATAGGTACAAGTAATTTTTCCATTATATCTCGTAAAAGCAGATTATACTTTGAAGTGTCTTTTTATTATCTTTGACTTTAACATATTTTATTAGACTTGGTTCCAAACCAGTCCACTCATATATCTTATTTTCGTCAATATGCCAATGCTTAGAAGAGTGTTTACTTCTAGATCTCCATTTATAAGGCAAAACTAATACAATATTGTTAGCTACTCTTTTAGCTTCCTTGAAAACCTTAACAGGGTTTGAAAGATGCTCGAATACATGTGAAGCAACTAAAAAATCATATGATTTATCGCCAATGTCCCAAGGAGTGTTATCGCAATCGCAAAGAAATTTGACTGTCCTATCAGAAAGCTCTCTAATATCAAAAATATCAGAATCACAGAAAAGGGGGGTGCATCCAGGTCCAATCTCAAGACAAGAATTAGCATTACAAGACATTATATAATCTATAACAATCTTGTAATAAGCCCATCTCCCTTTTATGTAGGAATGCTTAATATTCTCTGCCTTAAACTCAGTTTTAGTTATTGGTTTCATTTCTCATCCTCCACATAGCCTTGCAGATATCAAAGTCCATCTCAAAATCTATGTCCAAAGATTCTTCTGCTCCAACCTCATACAAGAATGGATGACCACCACTATAATTCCAAAAATAACCGTTGTCTACAAAAAAGCTTTTATCAAATATATGGAAGAGATGAGACATCTCATATATAGGTTTATTATTCAAAGTAGAGACTTCCCTCAAAGGAGCATTGATCGGACGAAACTCACTATCAAAAAATACGTTATTGATTTTCTTGACCGTAGTAAGAGTAGTATGTTTATCTTTAAATATCTTATTTATAGCCCCTTCATACGTTGAAGGCTCTACAAAAGGACAGCACGAATTTATCATCATAATTTTACTGGTAGGAACATTACGGTAGTGAGCAAATGTAATACTTTGATCCCTAGTCCCTTTTTTGACAGACAATGCATCTCTTTTCAATATCTTGAATCCATCGTGTTTAGCTACGATATCCAGTATCTCATCTTCGCATGTCGCAACATACTTTGGAACATCAATATCCTTAACTCTTTCAAGAGCCAAATCTAGAAGAGTAGTTCCACAGAAATCTCTAACTATTTTTCTATGAACTCTTGTAGAGTCAACGCGAGCATTAATTACAATTGATAAATCTACTCCCATCTTCCAGCGTACCTTTCTCTCGCTTCCTTTTCTCCTGTTTGAGAATCAGAACCGTAATCAATCATCATGGCATTATAATTCTTTGAGAACTCAACAATATGTTTAAGCTCTGAAGGCAGAATAGCAAACTTGTTATCTCTAAATGGCAAGTTATGATCTATAGTGAAATGTTTCTCTACAACTTTAGCTCCCATACCTATAGCCAATATAGCATCGTCTACTCCTTGCCCGTGTCCGCTATATCCGTACCTTTCATTGAAAGAAGCCAAGAACTTCATTCTTCTCATATTGATGTTTTCGTTTGGACAAGGATACATAGAAACACAATGCATCAAATAAATTTTCTCTTGCATCGTATAATACAAATATTCATTATATTCAGATGCTCCTATGCTAACGAAAACTTTCTCAAACAAATCTAATGCAGACCAGACCAAATCTTTATTTCTACATTCTGTCCCAGGTATTTTGACACAATCCATAAAGCCGCTTATGAATTCCAAATCCTTAATAGAAAAACAGGAAGTCAAAAACTTTATATTCTTCTTATCGCAATGTTCTTTTAGCATAGAATGATCGTCTTCGCTCAACTCTGCTTTTTCATATATTTCTCTTCTCCCATCATGGTCCCAAGGGCCAGCCTTAAGTCTGCTAACCTTCCATGTTTGAAACTTAGCGTAGTCCGCTCCGCTTGAAGCAGCAGCATCAATCATATCACGAGCTAGACTCATGTCTCCTCCGTGATTAGAACTTATTTCAGCAATTATTTCACAAGACATATATCAACCTTTCATGCGATTCTTTTCGCAACAAATAAACCCTGCTTAGTTGGTGTCTTCTTAAGAACCTTCCACTGTTCACTTTGTTCTATTTTTTTGACAACTTGAAAACACTTGGCACTTTTAGGATAATATATATCATGACATGCGAATATGCCATCTACAGGTAAAAATTCTTTAATAATATTCCATTCCGCTATACCGCAATATTCGCCTGTATCACAAAAAAAGAAATCAGGAGGAGATCCATACTTGTCAATAGATTTCCTTATAAGATCGGTTTCTCCCTTCATGTATTCTTCTCCAAGCATTGCGACATCCCGATCAGCATAATGATATCTTGTATTATTTTTGTTTTCTATAAATTCCTCATCTCCCTTTTTTAGAATATCATCGTAAGTTATAGACCATCCTATTTGATGATCTACGCCTTCTATATTATGAACTCTATTACTATCTACCTCAATAGAAACCATAATACCATTATCACTTCGAGCGATTTTTGCCAAACGTTTTGTTGACAATCCTCCCCCACCAGTTTCCATGATAAATTTACGACCAGCAGCATATCTGCATAACAGGCTTAAATCTCTTTTATCCCATGCCATTTTTTAACTTTTCTCCTATATTTTTTTATTTTCTTAAACAATTCAACCTCTAAAGATTCTGTATAAGGCTGATATTTTATATATATATCATCGATAAATTTGCGATCTTCAGACACTCCATCACGGACAAAGAGAATGTCTACCCAATTTTTTTTCTTCTTAATTATCCTGCTGGGCTTTAAACCGTGTTCGCCGAGGTAAAAAAGAATATCATCAAACAAAGGAATACCTTTATACTCTGGGAACAAAAAACATTCGCAATGCACACCAATCATATTGTCAATATATCTACCCATCCCTTGTAAAATAGCTAAATCTGCACCTTGAGCATCAGATTTTATAAAATTATACGACTCTTCGTAATCGGGCAACAAAGAATCCAATCTACGACATTTAACATTTTTCGCTTTTATTAAAGTGTATTTAAGCTTTAAATTCTTTTTAGATTTGCCTAATTTCTTCAAAGCAACCAGATCTGGTTTAAATAGAGAAGACGTACTCTCCTTCTGATAGACGTAAAAAAGTCTCTCTTCATTGTCGCTATATACGCATTCGTCTAAAACTCTACATTTGCCATCTTCGTTCATTTCTGCATCAGCATCACACAATATGAGATGATCTATATCTTCACGTTTCCATGGAGATGAGATGCCGCCCCTTGCACCGATGTCTATAAGGTTGATCATTGTATTGGACCCATCAACCATTCTCCAGATTTATTTTTATTACCCACCAAATCAAAACCTGTTAAACGACGAACTTCTTTTACTGCCCTCTTTACTTTGATATGCCTTTTATCATTCCAGTCATGCCCACAAATATATCCTCCAACCTTGACTTTAGGCAACCACATTAAAATATCTCTCTTACACTCCTCGTATTTGTGACATGCATCTATATAAACAAAATCAAAATAATTATCCTCATAACATCGAGCAGCCTCTTCTGAAGAAGTCTTTAAGATATTACATCTACTTGAAAATTCATCTAATGTCTTTTTAGCAGCATCATAGCACTTTAACCCATATTCAACATTTTTCATCTTCCTTGATATCTTACCTTCTGTATTTGTATAATTTTCGTTTTTTCTAGTTGCGTGCAGATCCCACATATCGATACAAACAAGTTCTAGACGAGGCATCTCTATTAACAATTTGCGAGAATGTTTGCCCTTCCAAACTCCTACTTCTGCACCTAGAATAACTCTATCGCCGAATAATACATTAAGAGGTCTACCTATCCTACACCTAGTATTTTTAAAATATTTTTTGTATTTTTTATTCACATTAATTTAGATATTATACATTTGATTTTACCGAATCCTAAAACCTTACATATAGCAGCCCTGTGATGACCATGATATATTTCGTAGCCATCTACAAAGAACTGTTTGTGCATTGGCTTGTCTAAAACTACAATACGTTTTTTTAACCCATTCTTTTTGATATCTTTATAGGTTTTTATAAACGTAACAGCCTTCTTTCTACTATATTTATCGTCACGCCCCCACAATCTCTGAAGCTTGACGTAATCTGTGTCTCTATAGCATTTCCATATAGCTTTACCTATCTTCCTATATAAAAGTAAAAATTTGTAATGAGGACAGTTCTCAAGACTAAGCATCTGCTTTTCATCACCAGGATAAATCTCTTTGAAGAATTTTTCTGGGATATACTGAAAATAGAGCTTGTCTACATCTATAACTTTGGTTGTAATGTCTTTTATCTTTTTTGGCATAAATCCCTCGCATACTCAAACAACTGTATGTCATAGCGATTCAAATCTTCTATTTGAGATTGATTCTCTGACCAGTCTATCGAAGGTTTAGTAGAAACGTTGATACGAGGAGTTTTCTTATACGGCCAGCCAAAATGTCTACACATCTTTTTATGATAACCAGATGACGTTATACCCACATAATCGTATCGCTCAGACAAATTGCGTTTGGCAGTTTCTAACATCTTCTCCATTTCTGCATTAGAGTACGTTGATTTTCTAGCAGCCCACATAAACATATAATTCTTATGGTCTTGTATTACGTTATCAAACCTCTCCAACCCAGATATCTGCTTAGTCATTATGTTGGTATTTCTTTCTTCCATAACACATGTCTTTAGAAATTCTTCTTTACTTGAACATCTATCCCAGATAGGCTTTACAAAAGAAGGAAAAACTATTGAATGATTAAACTCGGATATCCATCTCTTTATAGGATCACGTAAAAAAACGATATACTTAAACGTGTCGCAAGAAGTCTCTAAATATTTATGCAAACCGTAAGGAACATGACCTCCGATTATATCAATATTAGATTTTACGGGATAAGATCCATCTTGTCCAATCTTCATTAGTTTCTTGTGAAACTTCTTTATATTGTTTAGCTTTTTTGGGAAAAGACATGTCTCTATATATTTTCCAGAAGTTCTAGGTATATGTGTGAATATTATCATATTTTAACCTTACGTAAACATTTGTTTTTATACCCTCGATACTTCTTCTTAAATTTTGACCACTCTTTCCTTTCAGAGTTCTTCTTGATGTATTGTAAGGCAACTCTAGCTTTTTCTCTATACCCCTCTCTTGCGTCTGGACAGAATCGCTCCATCCTACGTATACATTTTATATAACATTTAACCGCTTCTTCTTTTTCTTTCATAGAGCCATAATAACCGCCAGCCCAATAGAACGGTGTAAACATTTGCTTCCAACATTCAATATCCACAGCTATCTCACTAGATTTTTGATAATACTCCATCATTGGGACAAGAAGATCTTTATCCTTTTCTATGATAGCTCTATCTCCATATCTATGAGCCAGCATCTCATAATGTATTACAAGACCATACTTATTATCATTCAACTCAAAATATCTAGCAACACGATTCATAAAATCTATAGATAATGACCAGTCAGAGTTCTCCTCAATCATCCTCTGTCTGTCTGACTTAGATCTTAGACATCCTTGCTTTTCAAAACACCCATAAATATATCTAATAAACGCTGCCCATCTAACATGATTAGAAGGAGGATCTTTAGGATACAATGAAGCAACGATCTTAGCAATACTGTCTTTTTCTTCGTCGCTTAAATCGGGTAGAGCGAAAAACAGGTCTTTACCAGGTGAACCTAGATACGAACCTCCTCTAAAACCAAAATCAAACATTGGCTTTGCATTCTTCTTTACAGTCCCGATAATGCCATGTTCAAGCATCGCCTTCAATTGATCAAAACTAATTTCCATTTTAGATACCTAACCTTTTAACTGCCCTCTCAAAAGCTTTTTTAGATCCGGCCGCTCCAAAGAAATGATCGAAATACTCTTCATGTTCTGGACAGAAAAAGCGAGAACCGCCAGTCCAATCTATTTTAAGCTTGCAGAGAGCAGCATTCAATGGACATTGCTCCCCTGCACTACCATGTTTACGTAAAACTTTATTATTCGCTATCAGATCACAACCTTCGAGATTTACATATGGCAATTCGCTGTCTCTAGGATGAAGAATATAAAACCCAGAATTGACTTCTCTTTCAGGTAAGACTTTAACCTTGTACTTGACCAAAAGATAAGCGAATGCATATCTACACCATCTAGATAGAGACTTGACGCTAGACATGTCTACTTTTTCTCGTTTGATCGGCTTATCCCCTCTGCTCGCCCTCTTCTCAAGACCCTTCCCATGATGAAACCATGTTTTGTCTGCTTTAGATTCTAAAAATTCAGTAGGATCTTTATAGAATAAAACATCTCCATCAAACATTACAACAGGATCATTGTAATTTCTTCCAAAAACATGAATCATACTAAGGGGTTTCAGAACTGCATACTTCCTCTTACCTCCCATATATCCCCACTTGTATTTATCAACATTAGCTTTCAAAACATATAGATTTTTAATCTCTGGAACAAGTTTCTTGAACAGTTTTTTATCTTCTTCAGTGTTGCCAATGACATGAACATCATCGGGAGATATTCCTGCTGCGAATAGAGACTTCACGGCATACTGTACCTTTTGTTTGATAAAATCCCTACCAGTTGCTACTGTAATATAGTTAAATCTCATATTAGATCCTTTAAAATGTATATCCAAAATAATTTATATCTCTTTTAAATCTACTAGCCACTTTGTTCTTTGTTCTTTCGTCATAATAATCTTGATATGGTCTTTTTTTCTTTCTATATTTAGAATGTATATTTGGAGTTTCAGTCACATATCCTAAATTCAATATAGAACAAATACGCTTTAAATCAGCATGCATACTCTCATACCTAATATAGTCATCAAGTATAAACTCATTTCCAATCGTACAATACTGCATTTGTGTATCTTTTCTAAAACATCGTTTTGCTTGTATGGAATATAGCCATTTTTTAAATTTTTTAGGACCAACAGGCTTATGAGACCTAGGCTTATGATAATATCTAGACACAACTTTATCCCATGGATTTCTTATAACAGTAAATTTAAAATATTCATCAAAAACACTATCGCCAATTTTATTTTTAATTCCTCTTGGCTTTATATGATTGAAATAATTGTCATAATTTCTAGCCTTATATCCATCCCATTGTATAGTCGGTTCAGGCGTTACTATACAATCTTTTCCACAGTATTTTTCAAAATATATCTCCAATGAAGCACCGGCTGTTTTTCTTGTTCTAATAAAAATAAATTTATGTTTATGTGATATTATCATCTTACTTACCCCTTTTATAACAAGCCATTCTGCGAACTACTTTCTTTAAATTATTTTTACCAAAATATTTATTGCAATATCGTCTCTCTAATTCCCTATTATAATCATGCGCAAAAATTCTCAAAACGCCTCTAGATTTAGCAGCAAGCAATGATGCTGTATAAATGCTCTGCATACGCCCTGGGCAAAAATCTTTATCTCCTCTTGGTCCATCTATGAAAATAAAATTCCAGTTAGTTTGCCAAACAGTATCTGGTAATTGCATAATCAACTTATTAGTTTTTTTAAATATCTTTTTCCACTGAGTTCGCTTAGTTGTATATTTAACCTTTTCTATTTTTGAATTAACCAAAGTAGGATTAATTGTATCAATCCACTCTTGAGAATCCTCCAAAAACAAATTATTACCTTCAGCATTAATCGTATCCCACAGCTTAGAATCATAGCCGACCCCAAAATACAAGGCATTACAAGGAGCCAAACTATCAAGTCGTCTGGCAACAAATTTATATTCGCTTTTACGGCAACTGCCTAATGGCGTAATTGTCTGTATTAAATCATATATATTTTTTTTCATTCTGTTTCCTTTTTAACGTTTCCACTTCTTGAATCTTTTTCTTATAATCGTTCTAAAATAATGATGCTTAGTCTTAGCGGATAATGAAAACATTTTTTGATATCCTTCCATTATCCCAGCTTCTCTATGTTTTGGAGTCTCCATTATAGAAGGCAATATACTCGTTCTAACGAACGTAGGATTAAATGTAAAATGATGATTAAACTTTGCAAAGTAAGTGTTTCCGCACTGAGTATACTCTTCTTGTACAATCTTCTTTCTAGTTACTTTATTATATCTCGTAACTGTTTTTACAATATTTTTTTTCCATCAGATATTTTAGTTACTGTTTTTTTGTTATTTAAAAGAATAAAACCAACATCTTGATTTTCGTTTAGATACTGGATCATATCGTTAATAGGTATTGTATTAATGCAAGGAAAATCATCTTGTAAATTAATTACAAAATCGTAACCCCTTCTATGAGCTTCCATCCACAATTTAGATGTAGCAGCAAAAACGCCGATATTAGACGGGCTATTTATAGTCTCTATGTCCATAGACTTCAATAAGTCACATGTTTTGTCTGTTGATCCATTGTCCCACGCTAATATGTCCAACTCATCATTCCTTTTTAATAAACTGTTAAGTATTCTTTTAAGGATTTTACGCCTATTCCAAGTTAATAATGTTACTAATACTTTCATTGAACTATGCTTCCTTTCATTTTAATCAATCTTATTTATTATGTTTTCTCTGTTATGCTTATCGAGAGTAGTTGGTTCCCAACCCCAAGGCTCAACCATTTTCTCTATGAAGCAATACTTGCTCTTCTTATGTCGGCGGTTCACAGCGTCTATCTTGTCTTGGTCAAAAGGCTTTAAGTAAAACTCATTTGGAGGAGGGAAATATCTACCGAACCTATGATCTTTTCTTATATAAGCACAATCGAATATCATACTTTGATTAGGTCTAAGAGAAAAAGCTCTCACATATCCAAGCTTACGACATGCTGTCCCAAACCAAAGTTCTCCGTTATGAATCTT
>Ga0233412_10000059_pt1 | contig 60249 bp, 38 predicted proteins | sample Na_anoxic_4_MG_FD_180667 | JGI IMG/M metagenome (GOLD analysis project Ga0233412, IMG submission 180667) | Seawater microbial communities from Saanich Inlet, British Columbia, Canada - Na_anoxic_4_MG | ecosystem: Environmental > Aquatic > Marine > Inlet | place: Canada: British Columbia... | reverse complement strand
CCTCATAAGTGGCGTGATGGTTTTTATATTTCCATAACTTATCTATGTCTTCTTCTGTAACCCATTCCTCTACGGGTTTTGGTTTTTCATAATCTGGTCTATCATAAGGGTCACCATCCATTGGGTAATAGTTTTGTTTATGAGCATATTTATCCGCCATACTTTTAGGGGTATAAATATGACCTTGTTTTTCCGCCCACTTATCTGGTTTATTTATACCATCTTCAAAATCAGTAGTAAATTTATGTAGTAATCCCGTACAAGATATTGTCTTCTTACCATTAATATAGTATATGTGTGGCTCATCATAATATTTTATATGATTAAATACCATCAATTCTTTAATTATATCCATTTTTAATATATTTATTAATAACAAAGATAAAAAATAATTTTATAAAAATCAAATATTTTGGCTAAAAAAACACTAATAAGGAACCCAGGGGATACTCAACCTTTTAATAATTTAGAAGTTCACATACTAACAACTTTAGAGAATCTATTAAAAGGGGAGCAATTTAGTACCGAAACCGATGGGGATATGTTTGAACTATTCGAGATTAAAAAAATCTACGGATTAAGTAAAAAAGAATCTATGTATGTTGCATCCCTTTATCAGTATAATTGGGATATTGTTAATGAAATATCAAGTACTAGTAGGAATAAAATGGATTGGTCGTCAATTGAAGAGGTTGTGGTACCCGAAATGAAACTATATGAAGTGGAGTATTATCAAGATGTTTCTGCCGTTAGGGTGATATCTTTTGATGTATGGGGAGGTGAATCTGACATGGCAGAAGGAGGAGCTTCTGCAGATTTTTATGTGGGAAAGTCACATTTTACTACAATGAAGGTGGGTGAGGTAGAGATTGGGGAAGATATGGATGTCTATGATTCCGATATAAATATCCATTGGAACCCACAACATGTGGATGATAGCTTGTTAGAAAATAAAAATATTATTAAAAAGGTGTTAAATGAATATAGAAGAAAAATATAGAATAAAGTATCTAATATCTTTATTTAAACAGTTAAATAAATTTATACAATCCAAGGGGTTTGATCCTAACTATATGGAAGATGATCCGGCAATAGTAGAGTGGGTAGATGGGATGTTACATAAAACCTATGGGTATAAAGATCAAGATGAAAGAGATTATTTATTTGCATCATTTATGAAGAATTATTACGCTACCGGTGGAGAATTTGATAAATTAGGGGAATCTGTTAAACCCATTACCCCAAAACTAACCACATTTAAGATAGTGGAGGATGAATGGTGTGATATAAGAATAACTAATTACTATAATGTAGAAACCTATAGTAAATCTCAAGCCACCTCTTTATTATATAACGGTTGGTTAGACCCTGATGGTTCCGAACAAGAAGTAATTGAATGTAATGATAGAGATATACTGTTTAAAGAAGTTACATCCAAAGAAGAAACTATAGAGGAGGACTTAGAGTATTGGAAAACCGATTCCGAAGGTCCAGAAGATGATGAGTATGGAATGGGACCATCATAGTAAACTTTCCTTAATTTTTCTCGCAGTAGTTAATAATTTTATAACCCCTTTACTACCTAATTTTTGGTGGACATCTGCAATATCAAATCCCTTTGGCATATCTACAATTAATACTCTATTACGTAATCTAGTACTATTTAATCTCCTATATAAGTTAATAGCATCTTTCTTAGCGTCATAATCTAAAACAATTATAACTTTAGCTTCTGATTTTTCTATAAGTTTTTTATATAAAACATCATTTAATACTTTACCCAGCATCGGTACACTGTTCGGTATTGAGATGTGGTCAAAAACACCCTCTACTAAATAAACGTTAGAATCCCAATTAATTTTACCCTCATTAAATATGATGTCCATTTTTGACACTTCAGGGTTTTTATATTTAAGTTTGTTATACTTATCATAACTTCTACCCAAATAGTAGTTTATTTCACCTGACTCATCATAAGATGGGAAAATAATTCTTTTACTATAATCACCAATACCTGCATACCCAATATTATATTTCTTTATTAAATCAATATTAATATTACGTTTTTTTAAATATTTTATTGCGGTATAATAATCTTCATTATCCCTAACCAAAGATAATGGTGTAAACTCTTTAGGTAACCCATCTATAGTATGTTGTTTATCATCATGGTGATTAAATTTAACTTCGGGGATTAATAATTTATATCGTTTAAAATGTTTATTATTCCCATATTTCCTTATTAATTTATTAATTGTACCATGGGTATGGTTAATATCTGAACATGCCCAACATTTATACACACCATAATTATAATTTACCTCAAGATTCCCTTTTCCATCACCATCGGGCATATCTTTCTCTAATGAACATTCTGGACAGTCGAATGAAATCTGGGATTTCCCCTCGTAATGTTTACGTGATTTACCTAAAAAATCTTCTAATATTTCCACAACTAATTCTGACACATAGCAAATATAGTATTTTTTTTTCTAAAATACAATTTTTACTTCCATTGACCATTTTTTCTCATAGCCCCGATTACACAACTATAAGCATCTGTCATATCAAAATTTTCTTTGGATAGTTTCTGGTATTTATTATATAACCATACTATTTGTGGTTCCTTTTCGTTCACTTTTTCCCATATAACTCTTTTCTTATCAATATCATAAGGATACCCTCCGAACAATACTGGAGATTTCTTACTTATTTCTTTTTCGTTATACGTTTCACCATTTTTCTTAGTTTTCCTTATACCCATAAGGTCTGGAAATGCATATTTTCTAGCGTCATATGATGATATAAATTCTGGAATAACATTTAATACCTCGTATACTGATTTACATATCATACCATTAAACCTTAATAGTGTAGCAACAGTATTAACATTATTTGACCTCAATAATGGTTCTTCAATAAAAACTCGCGTAATATCAATATCGCTATATTTTTCTAAAAACTCAGATTCAAATATCTGAACTTTTTTTATTAATAATTCAATATGGTCATTTGGTTTTGGTTTGACTTTAGGTGTAATATGGGTTAATAATTGTAATTTACCACTTTGTTCATTATCCTCAAATAATGCAATTCCAATAGTCTTGGTGGACACATCTAGCCCTAAAATTCTACCCATACTTAAAAACTTTTATTTCTTTTATTAAAAACTTTATTTTAAATTACAATTTGTATGTTAAAAACTAACAAATCATTCTTTAATTTTACTATTTGTCGATCTGGTTTAACATACGCTAAAACAACACCTGCTTGATCAGTAATAGCAATTTCACTAATTCTTACTGTATCATTATTATCAATAGTCTCATTTTGTGATCGATAAAATTCACCCCTATCTGCTTCACATATAATATTTTGTATTAAATCAGTATTATTACTATCAACTATAGTATTATAAGTTACTGCAGTATAATAATATAACCCTAAACTATTAGTTACGGTATTTGTGGATGCACTAGCACCAGAAAAATTAGTTAATACGTTACTTATTACATCAGGATCAGTATAAACTATTAACCCCTTATCTAAATAAGCAATACCCGCAACTTTGTCTGCTACCACACTAGTAGTCGCAACTGTTTTTGTATTTAAAAGTTTTTTGTTACCAAGACTATATGGTTTATAACTATTATATCCTGTTGCCCAACTATTATTTACATCATTATTCGGTTTTTGTATGTCATCTGAAACCATATATGCAACATTAACCCCAGACCCAAATAACCCCTGAGTAAACACACTATCATCTTTATATTTATCATCGTATTGTACGTTACTAAATTGACCACTATTCACAAATGTAGAATAAAAAGTGTAATCAGTAAACCCCGTAACATCTCCACCAGTTGTGAATCCAGTCCCTATAGGTAAACTACTTTTAATAGATTTCCCATCAATTAATTCACCGTATTGGCTATTATCAATAACTGAAAGTAATACCTGATTAGTAGCTAAACCACTAAACGCAGTATCTAACCATCCACCATTTTGGGAAGTAGTAGCAGTAAAGGTTGATTTATTTATTTCTAATATTGGTAAATTTAAACTTTTAAATAAATTTGTAACATCTGTGGATGTACTATTTTTATCTAAAACTACATATGTTAAGTTACTAGCTGCCGCAACATATTGACCAACATTATTAATTGACGTATATATTATGTTTGACTGTGACTTTACCGATTTTTTTGTAGTTGACGTGTTATTAACATATAATTTACTTTTAACTACTGATTCATCACCACCGACACCTAAACTTCCACTATCTGTTGGTATCTTACCGGATGGTAACGTTGCGCTCGTTTGATAATTGGCATCTGAATCACCTAAAATAAAATGTGAAAGAATGTTATTATTTTCATTTAATAACCTTTTCCTACCTATATTAGTAAGTTTTGCGGTTAGTGTTATAGTAGTTGCTGTATTAATAAATCCCATTTTTCAATTTTTAAAAATCTATTGTTAATTCAATAGATGCCGTAGTGCTATCCGCTATTCTTATTGGTCTAGAAAGTTTACCAACTAAAACTAGATTACTATTATTATCTAATATCCCTATCTCACTTACCCACCTATCACTTCCTACTGAAAATGTTGGGTTAGTACTTTTTCCCATTACTGCACCATCAACATTAACAAGAAATAATGTTTTATAGATAGTTGCTCCTATATGTGTCCTTAAATTACCATAAAACAATCTCTCATCACCAAAATTCAATTTACCATAATTTAACCCTCTAGCTAAATCTATCTCCGTTCCTAAATCAAAGGTGGTTGCTGCAGTATATTGAGATTTAGTTAGTATAAATCCAGTGTTGTTTGAATTTTGATTTTGTAATAATAATGGGTCAATTGTTTCACCAGCACCACCAGTAATATTAGTAGATGTAAAATCTATTTCTCTCCATTGATCTGGATATGGTCGGCTAGTAATATTTTTATCTATAACCTGAGCTAATAACACAAATTGATCCGCATAAAACCCATAACCATCATATCCCGCATTTTCAGTTTTTCTCATGTATGGTAATTGATCAATATTGTTAATCGCAAATTGTACATCTTTATCACCAATAGTTGTGTTATCTATCACACTATACCTTTGACAAGGTAATGTCGGTGTATACCCTGTTGACCCTGTAAGTTTTAACGTATAAGTTAAATATAAACTTTCACCGGGTTTAACAACCCCATTACACTCACCAGCTACTGGGTTAATGAAACTAGCAGATAAATCAGGTAAACTATAATTTCTATTAGATTTATATGACATTGCCGCCAATAATTCTTCATTATCTATAACCACAATTTTAAGGTTTGGGAATACTTTTCCCACCGCTAGTGGTGTTGATGGTGTTACAGACATACCACTAAACTCTATTAAATCGTAATATTCTATATCTGTTGCACCTGCTTCTGCATTATTTATTGTTTTCTTAACGGTATCAGATGTAAACCTCATACCTAATGTTGTACCACTACCGGTACCGACATCATTTCTTCGATGCCACATAACAGGTATATCCAAATTAAGTAATTTACCAGTTGCACCATCAATATTAAACATTTCCCCATAGAAGGTGGATATACAACCATTAGTATAGTGTATAATGGAAATACCCTTTTTAAATGGGTCAATATAACTATTAGCTGATTGTTTATTAGTTATACTAACACTTGGTATGTTATTATAACCTAAAAATTGTTTGGTACCTGCATATTGCTCCGACCCAAATAATGTATGATTATGATAATTATTAATAGGTTCATTCCATTGTCCTGCCATATTTTCTGACCAAACATTATTCATATTCCACACAGGAATATTTTCAACACAAATATCACAATTACTATCAAACGCTAATGTCCCAGTGTCCCAATACGCAACTGTTGATGGTGCACCATAATAGTCATTCGTTGGATCATCTCCTCCTGGGAAAGTATAGTATGTTATCACTGTACCTGAATATCCGCTTAGTGTTGGTAATTCCCTATCTACTTTGATAGTGCTACCACTTATCTCTGTAATATTATAAAATTGATTAATCGTTGCGGCAGTCATTGTATCTCCAGATACGTTACCAAGCGTTGGGTTAGAAAACCTAAACATTATAAAATCATCTGTACTAGTTGCGGTTAATGTTAACCCTGATATAACACCTTGTATATATGGTGTTGTATCGATTTCACCAGTAAATAATGAAAGGTCAATTGTACCTTTTTCTTTTATAAAATCAGTAGTAGTTACTGCAGATAAACCAACATCTACTGTAGATCCAGAGAAAAACCCTCTATCATCTGCCTCATTACTAACAACACCCTTTATTAGTTGCACACTACTTTGTGTGTTAAGTGGTATTATAAAATTTGCCACTGGTGATGTATTATCGGTTAAAAATGACGTAAAAAATGGTTGTTTATCTTTAGGTCTTAATACCTTAGAATAAATATTTCTTGTTAATGAATCATCCCCACCATAAAAGAGAAATTCTCCTGTTGCGGCATTACTACTAGGGACAAATTGTTTCCAACCATTTACATACCCATAGTCTACTTCAGAATCACCTGCAAGCCATGATGTGAACGTTAATTGACCTTTAGCTAATTGCTCTCTACCTATATCTGTTAGTTTAACCCTAACTAATGCGGTACTCTGTTTATCTATATAACTCATTACTATCTATTATTTTATTATAAATATGCACAATGTAAATATTATCACCAATTTTTAATTGCATTATTCTTATTTTTAATTTTAATACATCTCATCAAAAGCAGTGTTGACCTGAGCCAAATAAGACTCACTAACTGACTCATCAGATAAAATTTTACCACTTATTGATTCGTATGTTTTTTTATTTTTAATTCTATACCTAATTTTAGTACCTACTGATACACCTGTTAATTCAACACTTTTGGCGTATGATCGTTGATCAATAATATGACTAACCTTAGTAGAATACAATATTGTATCATAATTAATATCACTAAAATTCGTAAACTCAATGGTAAATTCACCACCATAACCTACTTTTGGTGGGTTATTAATTGACCAACTTATTGTCGATATTCCCCCACCTATTGTGCCGAATACTATACTTGTTGGTGAATAAAATACCTCTATTATGTCGCCAACTACAAATGATGGGTCAACACCATTACCCAACACTATTATTCTCTTATTATTACTACTAGATAATAAATAATCAATACCGTATGACAATACATTACCATTTACAACTAATATAGGTATAGTATTAGGTGCAGTATCCATATAAAATTCAGATCTATTAGTTGTAGTATTAAAATATACTTTATCGGTATTACTTTGACCATTTATGGGTCCACTAGGTATTGGACTTATTATTTCATAAAAATCAGTATATATGTCACCATTTGCACCATTTTCAACATATGCAATTGTTATTATTTGATTAATTAATGGGGTAAATGATAATTGTAGGTATTGTGTTGAACCAGTAGACGCACTATACTGAATACCCTTTGCTAATACACCACCGTTTAATGACACTAAATAGTCACTATTAGTGTTAAAACCATAATATCTTGATGTTATTCCATCAGTAACAATACTAACAACCTTTAAATTATTTATATTACCGGTATCAATATCATTATTATTTATAATGGGGATATCTGCCTTAAACATATTTAAGAAATACCAATCTAATTCTGGGTTATATAACCCATATTCACTACCTCTTTGAAAATTAGGAAAAGTTGACCTATTAATATCTAATTGGTTACTGATTAAGGTTAATACTGGATAATTAAAATAGTTTTTCACAATATACTCACCCTCATCTAATATATTTATTGGGACTACCACATTAGATGTATTCCTCGCAGATAAATCATTATGTAGAATATTAATATTTAAAATGTTAGCACCAAATTCTTTAGTTTCTTGATTATACGCATATAATTTACCTATATAATCTAACTTTTTTGGTTGTATCACATTTGACACATCATTAAAAACAAAATCAAACTCGAAAGAAGGTCTATCCCTATCGGATATATACATATATCTATCACATGATAGACTTTTAGTGGTTATAATATTCGGTAATCCCCATGTGGATGATGTCCCAGTAACTGTACTACTACTTAAATTAAACCCATTCTCTTGGAAATTACATTGTACACCTAAACCATCTGGTCTATGTATTACATGTAAATAAGGTTTTTCTGATATTGTTGCGGCAGATTCAACTTTTATACATTGATCTGTACAAACATCATACGTGTATCCACTAGGACATGTATTAGACTGTGTATCAAAGGTATTACCAATTTCATCCAAACTTGAGAAAATAGTGTTTGCGGTGTATGAATCCTTTCCAGTTGTACCAGTGAAAATATTAAAATCTGTATTTGTTGTAAACGTTCCAGATGGGTAAGGACCGATGATTTCACAACCAAAAGCTGCGGCACCACCATCATCGTAACCTTCTAAATTAATAACGTGTTCACCAGCGGTTAAATCTAATGGCCAAACCCACCAGTAATTAAAATTATTGTTCGCAGTGATAGTACCATCCCAAGGGTTTTCCACCAGTTGTACACCGTCTAATGAAAATCTAATACCATTATCACCAGCCAACGCGATTAAATATTGACCATCTGTTGGTGCGGTAACACAATTAGAAAAACCTATCCATTCATCTTCAATAGCCGGTGGTTCATTAACCCAAACACCTATTTCGTTTAATCTACCATCAATCCCTAAATTAGTACCCCAAAACGGATCAGAGTTTCCTGTATTAAAAAAATTAGATGCGGGTGCCCCACTTCCACATGTTGTATATGATCCTGCGATACAAAACCTTGCACCGAATTTATTATAATTAAAGTTGGTGACAGCTTTAACTATGGTTTCAGCACTTACTGTGGTTGATGCAGTGGTTGATACACAATTTTCACCCACCAGAGTGAACCCATCTAAACATGAAAGATATGTAGATTTATCTGCCACGTAAATCTTTTCATCTGGACCCATCTGTAGTGCACCTAAACTACCACCCGAAACTGATGCAACTTCTATAGCATAATTTACCATATCCGTAGCAGATGTATATGTAAGGTCAAACTGTGTTATATTTTCCCCTGCCCCATCAGAAACATAAAATTTAGATGAATCTGAAGAGAACTCCAACCCATATGGTCCAACATCAAATGTGTAGCCAGTTATTGTAATTAAATTACTTAATGTACCTGCCGATGACTCAAAATCTAAAATATCTATAGTATCTTCATCATATAATAAACTAATTAGTTTTTTACCATCTATAGAAGTTTTCATATACCCTCTAGCAGTATTATGTATACTACCTATATTGGTGACAGGTCCAACTGAAATACCACCGGAAGATAACTTATATGTGTAATATGATGAATCCCCACTTGTATGTGTTATAACCCAAAAATCATCACAATTACTATGGTTACACGCAGTAACCTTTTCTGAAACAGGTCCATTTATTAATTTTATGTTTTTACCACCTACTTGACCTGAACCACCTTGTAAACTCATATCTACAATAGAATATTCAAACCCATCTGGATTACCATTAAAATCCGTTGTAAATATGTAATATATATTAGATTCTGGTTTAGGAACGATTATACATGATTGTGTAGATGTACCAGAACTGGATAACCCAGTACCGTTACTCATAACTGTATGTCCACTAGTGTATACTGTTTCCCCATTTGTATAAAATAATAGTTTACCGTTTTGATTTGATATTGATGCAACACCTTCTTGTGATATCATAGACCCACTTAATGGTGTGGGTGTTGCACCACTTTGGATAGGGTTAAATGTTATACCCGCATTATTACCGAATAACCAATTATAATTAATTCTATCATATGTATATCCACTACTACAACATACTGTATCACCAGATGTTAATGGTATCTTTCTCATTCCTCTAGGGGAAATTTGGGGTAAATCAAAAGAATTAATATCTGATCTACCAATAGTCGTATACATATTTTCATTACTGACAGGTAAATTACCAAAATTAGGTACCTCCGCAATGGATGAATACCCTTCGTATGATTTTCCTTTATCAATATATGGTATTGTTTTATTTGAAAATATTCTTGGGTTGGTGTCCCCATACAAACAAACTGTTATCGGTGTGGTAGTATTAAATATAGTATTACCCATAGGTAATGGTAATTCTAATGGTATTATAGTATCAATTTGTGATAAATTTTCTAGAAAATATATCGCATTAGGCGTAAGGTTTGAGGGTGATAATGAAGTAGCACCATATACACCACTAGTTGTTGGTACGGTAGATAATATACCGTCATTGGAAATTACAATGCTACCACTAACACTAAAAGGATTATTTATTTTTACTTGTTTTGCCATTTATTTATAAATAGTATTTTAATTTGTATTTTCATCATAAAAATATTTAACAGCTACCGTAATACAATCTAAGTACCCAATATTAACACCCCCAGTAGGGGCGCTTACTTGTGGTAAATATCTCACACCAAATGTGGAATCATTTATTTGACTCGGTGTCCAATTATTTGACCACAGATCTGTAGCACCACCATAATATACAGTTTCCCAATTAGTGTCCCACGGTACGCCCTGTTGTGTTATATTAGGAACTCCAACGGTGTTTCCTGCATACATTAGCTCAACACTTTCATCGGAGAATATACAATCAGTATTAACATCTTGTTTTCTTTTAATAGAAACTATTACACCCCTAATTTCTGCCCCTAATGGTATGTTAAACCCATAACCCCAAGTTTGTATGTCACCTGCAAAAGGTGCTGGTGCCACATTGTTTACTGTGGTGGTTGCAAATGTTGCACCAGAACAATTACAATCAATATTCCCTAAGTCTTTCCACGAACTATATCCTTCTGTTTGATCAAAATCTTGTGATGAGGATGGACAAGATTCTACTGAAAATTCACAGTCTCTACCACATCCCACATCTGGATCTGAAACTACTTCTTCACAATCGATATCCCGTATTAATTCTTGATTTTCATTCCATTCATCATCACCATAAACTGTAACATTTCCCTCATATTCATTTGTATTATATGTTTGGGTAATAAATACCGTATCATAATTTGTAATATGTGTAGAGGCTAACCTAACACATTTTTCATATTTTTCAGTTAGTTCTTTAATATAATTTACTTTTGAGGTATATGGGAATGTATCAACTTCAAGAAGTAATAATTCTTCTTCCGCATTTTGAATTTGGTCACTGAATGTATCACAATTAGCTAACTGAGCATCCATTTCAGCAATTTGTATTTCTAAATTCGCCTGAATATCACTACATTCATTTTCTTTATTGAATATTTCAGTGGTAACTTGTACAAGTTGTTCTTGATAATATGATAGTAATACATTTAAGTTAGTTATCTCATCTTCAGTTATTGTACATGGTATGTCTGTATTATCCACTGGCAAACTCAATGTATCATTAATTCTATCTATCTCAGATTGAATTGTCTCTAGTTTATCGTTTAATGATCGTAGTTCTGAGTTACAAGCTTCTAATTCTTGCCCCATACAATCACCATTTATACATAATTCTTCGACCTTAATATCTACATCTGAACAACCAATAGCGGTAGGGGATACTTTAGTTGGGCAACAGTTAGTATAATTTAAAGCGTATTTTTTATACACAAATTTATTATTATCGAAAATAGTATTTCTATACGCTTTACCAGAATTATCACAACCTTCCATAATTGTTGTTGCTGGTATAACTTGTTCTAATAATTCTAACCAATAATCACCTATAAGATCCATAAATTGGAATAGGTTATTATAGGTTAATCTACCAGTTAGTTCACTTCCACAATTATTTGCCACTAAATATAGATGGTAAAATAGTCTAAGGGTTGGGTATCCGCTAATAGTTTGTCTATTTGTTGCATTTATTAAATTTCTCCTAACCATCTCATCAAATACTTGTTTAACTTGTATTTTAGATGGTGGAATATCTAATAAATCTAACGGTTTAACGCATATATCAACATTTTCTGTTTCACAACAAATTACTTTTTCAAAACAATCGTTAAATACGCTATTACAATAATTATTAATCATCCACGTATTAAACTCACCACTATCCGTAGTAGTTGCACTACCGATGTAATCAGTACATGATGATGTAAATGGTATAAATTCACCATCTGAAGTTTCTGTTGTACCCGTAATTATGGTATCACCGCTAAATTCGTAACAATTACCACATACATTATAGTAGTCGACACCTAATGTGGGTGTTATTGCGGGGCAAGGTAAACCAGTAATTATTGAAGACACAGCAGTAGGTGGTAGTGAATATATAACTAAAGATCCAGATACTGCACAGAATGTAGGTGTGGTTGTATTTATGAATACCTCACCAGTGATTGTATTACCAAAACTATTAGTATAGGCATACTCTGCAAACCCTGCCGGATCGCATTTGAGACAGGAGATAGAAATTGTATGTTCAACTGTTGGAAGGGATGGGGTGGATAGAATGGTTGTACCCGTTGTAGAGTTTATAGTAGTTGGTCCAGTATAACTACAATCTCCTTGACAATTATCTAAATCTCTCCAAGTACATGCACTAAATGTGTCATTCCAAACATAATTTTTGCCTAATCCCATTCCATACTTACCGGTATCATTTAATAAAGAATTTAATGATTGGCAACATTCTTCAGTAATTCCACCTCTACGATTAAATGTTTGACCAGTATACCCACTTAATATTTCAGTAGATGTACCACCAGTATATGGTGTAGTATCATCATATATATAAATCTCACTAAAAGATAATAAACCATCAGGATCTTCTACCAATAAACCAAACAACTCATTTACATCCTTATAATTACCAATAATTACCGTATCACTACCACAATTATTTCTAGTAATACCAAAATTAGTAATATCACCACCTTTTTCTTTGAGGTCTGCGTATGTAGCATTTAATGATTCATTATAATCCCCAGATAATGTATAATATTCATCTTTAAGTTCTGTAACTTTTGTTTCTAATAATGTAGTATAAGTTTCACAACTAAAATTTTCACTATCACAATCACCACTTAATGTTAAAGTATATGCACTTAACGGTGAGGTAGTTGCTGACCTAACCACACCATTATAACTTATATAATCCCCTACATTATCACACCACACTAATAAAGTGCAACCATCTTCTGTTGCTATGTAAAATTCATCTTCTGTTAGTATATAACAACTTAAATCACAACTAGTAGGGCAATCATCACACTCTATATTTTTCCAGAAATTATAAACATCACATTCAATTGCTTTTGCTGGGTCAATTTTAAATGCGGCTGATTTAGTATTAATAATTAAATCAGAATGATCAAAATCATATTCAGTATACCTATATTCTAAATTTTGCCATAATCTATTTTGTGGTGTTTTAAGTATAGCACTGTAAGATGAATTAATACCTGCAATTTCTTCACAGTTTATTTCTACATCAACACAACTACCATCGTTTAACGCATTTACATATTCAATACCCTTATCTGAATATACCCAAGATTTTCTATTATCTACAATACATTTTAAATCAGGCATTGGGCAAGACTCTGTAGTAATTTGAGTTACAATATCACATTCATTAAAATTGACTTGTATATTATCAATTAATAAACAAACATCACATTCATAATTTTCAATTTCGATACCAATAAAAAATTGTTTGTTAGGGTAACATTTTTTAAGTGACTCACAAATAGATGTAGGGATATTGAAATTTAATGTTTGCCATTGTGGTTCAAATATATTAGTTAACCCAGTAAACCCACTACTAATTAATTCTTGGGTTATTTGATTCATTACGGTAACTTCATCATATTCATCACCTTCAATTATGACACCGCTATAGTTTTGGGGTGTAAACTCCCATATTGGGTTGATATTATTAGTAAGTGGTAATGTTGTTAAATTATAATGTGTTAAGCTTGCGGGTATTGTACCAATATTGTTGTTATCTACCTCTATTGTGAAATTTATTTTTAAATCATCAATAAAACTTAAATATGTGTCACAATCATTTATTAATGTATCATATTTACTTTGTATTGTAACACCCCAATTATCATAACATAACTGAGCTGATGATTCTATATCAGAAATTAACTCATATAAATCTTCTAATAATACATTAATTTGACCTAAAAATTCGGTACAACATATAAGTGTATCATTTTTCTGATAACTTTCACCCTTTTTAGTTTTTAGCCCATCTAATTTAGTGTTTAAATTACTTAATTTTAAATTTATTTGTTCAGTAATTTTTTTCTCACCATCTATTATATTTTTAATTACTTTTTCCGATTCTGTTTTTTTATTAGTAAGTCCAGTTATATTCGAAGCGTCTCTAACCTTAGTTATGTTTAATGTTAAATTTTGTGTCTCAGTTATTGTTACATTTGGACCACTTCTTAAAGTTTCTGGGTCAACATCTAATATGTTAGATACTATCTTAATATTATCAACTATATTATTTTCTTGTTGTTGTTCTACATTAGATTTACTATTTAATTCTGGTATATCACAACTACTTGAAATGGTTAAATCATCTATACTCTCTAATGCGTCATTATATTGTTTAGTGTATAGAGATTCCTTTTCAGTGTTACCATCAGATTTTGCTTGGTTAAGTAAAGTATTAGATTCGTTAGCTATGTTACATTGAGTTATTAATTTTTCATAAACATCTTTTTCGGTATTTATTTCTGAAGTTTTCTCCTCAACACAATTATTATACATATTAAACTCTTGTTCTGGTGTAGTTGTAGTTGAATTAGTTTTACAATACTGGTTTACATCGAACCCATTAAGGATATTAATTTGTTGTTGGTACACCCCACATTCTACTGGTGCAAATTGTTTACTTTGAGTGCTGTTGATTGCGGTTTTTCTATTATTAATGTCGGTTAATTCTTTATTAACACCATCAATAATATCTTGTTGTTCCAATATTTTATTCTGGGAGTCGTCTATTAATTTTTTATTAGTAAAACTTGTTTCCGATATTTCTACCTGTACATCAATTAATTCTCTATCAATTGTAGATGTGGATTTAGGTCCCGATATACTATCCACACAATCCTCTAATATTCCTTGTATTTCAATTGCTTGATTTAATTGTGCCCTAAAATTAAATAATATACCCGACCAATACATACAATCATCTGGTGGAAATAATGCACATATAGTCTTAGTTGTTATGTAATTATAATCCCCATCAATAATTTGCCCGCCGGGGGTTAGGTTGAATATAGCATTATCACATACAGGATAAAAAGAGATTTCAGTTTCTACTATATCAAAGCAACTACCATCATTTATATCTTTTATATATGTTAAAATATTATTATAAGTGTTAATATTACCAATAATTGTTGGGTCTACACCTATAGGTGGGGTATTGTTGGTAATATCCTGCATTATCTCAGCCCACTTCCTTTTCCATAATTCTTTATATGATGATTCTTTACCATATAATTCTACCACTGTCCCACCTAACACTTCACAACATTCTACTGGTGGATTTAATTGTATAACCTCTTCTTCCCACACTATTATATCTGAATCGGTATTACCATTAAAATTATTTAATAATAAATCACTTTCTTCTTCAGAACTAACAAATACTATAAAATCAGGACACCATAGACTTTCTAAGCTTTGATCATGAAAAATAGTGGGTAAACAAGGTATGTTAGATATATTGTTTGTCGTATCCGGTAAAAAATGACCCACATCACTTATTGTATCATCAGGTGGGGTACCTACTATATCTGTCACATCTATTACATCTGTTGATATCTCATTTGTTACCAATAGGGGTGACCCTAAATTAGTTACATTAAGGGGTGTTCCCACACCAGTGGTATCACATTCACAACCTTTACAATCTGCACACTCAATTAAAGATGTAGGGTTATATTTTATCATATAATCAAACCTAATATTTAATTCACAATCACAACCATGTTGATCTGTTTCTGGTAAATAGAATCCACCTAAACCATTACTACCCAAAATCAACTTTAAATCTTTAATCTCTGTACAAGGGATAAAATTAGTATCCACACAAGCATTCCATGTTGGTTGGTTGACTGGATCATCACCGACTAAGATTAATTGTTGTGTAAATTGGTTAATAATAAATGTACCATAGGTATACCCTTTAGATATACAACATTCCCTATAAAGGTCAGCACCAGTCTCCACAGTATCTAACCAGTCTAATCTTTCGGTACTATCCACAGGATAAATAGGTTTTAATGATATTCTCCCATATTGATCAATTTCTCCCACTTGCCAAGATGCACAATCCATTAACTCCGGATTGGATTTATTCGACCCAAAATCGGTACTTACTTTATTAGATGGGTCGACTAAACCTTTAGTGTATACCCCATTTTCGTAATTAACAAGTGTGGATATACTATTACTATCTTTAGGGGTTGCATTTAGGTTAGAGTTTGGTATATATTCATTATACCCTTTAACTGTGGGTAATGTAATTCCTCCTTCACTTATTTTTCGCTTACCACCATTTGGTGTTTCTGCGGTATCTGCTGAAACACACACAATAAGATAATCATTCAAATCATTAACAACAATCTGGGGGATAAACCCATTATAAACACAACATTCGGGAGTGCTCTCAACCGTCTGATATAATCCACAATCTATCTGTGTGAAGCAATTGTTAATTTCGTTAGCACTTGGGTTATTTTGTAAAAAAAGATTTATATTAGTAATATCATTATATCCTGTAATGTCTGGGGTGTTTGTGTATCCGTTAATGTTGGCAGTGCACTTATTATCTTCCCAGTTGATCCATGCACCTTGAACATCCGATACTTGCTGATAACAATTTCCATTAACCTCATACATCTCTGGCAATGTATTTGTATTGCCGATGTCCCATAGAATTACATTTTCATCTGTAACACCAATTGGCTCGCCAATACAGGGGCTTTCATACGCACAAAAATAAACTTCTCGGCCCGAATTATTTATATAACTAAAAAATTGTCCACCAGCAGCAACACAACATTGCGGGAATTCATCAAACGTCACTTCTACACCATCTCCATTAAGAAAAATTATGAACCCATTATCTAGATATTGTGCTACGTAGTTATCGCACGGATTTTCTATTATTTCTATATCTTTAAAATCAATACAAACCTCTAAGGACTGGTTTTCATCGCATTGAGCGGTTACTAACTCCTGACTATAATTTGTAGATGCAACCTCATAATTTTGTTTAACAATATACCATTCTGGGGAGTATATTAATTCACAATCTTCTTTTATTAACTCCAACCATCTCTCATATTCTTCCATCGCCTCAATACATAATAACGCATAAATGCTTGTTCCTCCTGAAAGTTTAGGTGCATTAACTATATTGAAATTAATATCCACACAGTTTTCGATAAACTGATTATTTGTACTTTCTACTGGGGTAATATAAATTTCAGAATCTGGTGAAGTCCCATTTACAAATCCATGATTATAATTTAAAAAGTGGTTTTCATATATAGTTGCACCAGTCACATTAATTGCAATATTTTCATTAAAGTCAGGTAGCGGACATTTTGTAAATTGTTGTAAATATTCTGACCCACCATCGTATGGTCCAGCATGAGGGTTATTACCTGTATTTATGTCAATTTGAGAATTACTACCTCCGGTTTCCCTATACCAACCACCAGCTTTCTGAAACCACATACTATCATAAATCGGAGAAAATGCGCTTGTTGTTGTTCCTGACGCACCGGATGTTATCGTTGAAGTGTATCCCACAATAGTAATTGCCCCATCTTTTAATGGTGATGGGAAACCGTCCTTATCAAAAGGTAAGTTACTTATATCTGAAGATCCCGTATAAAGATATAATAGTTTTTTAATCTTTGATATATCTAACGGTTTATCTGCAATAACTATATGCTCATCAAATGTTACTAATAGTTCGGGTGCCCCAATGAACCTAAATAAAAACTCAATTGCTTTTCTTGCCCCCTTACTTTTCCACATCCAAGCAACATTTAAGATTAATCTCCTAAATAATATTATATCTACTTGTTCTAAATTTAAATTAGAAAGAAATGGTGTTACAATTCTACCTTGTCTGGTACTACCAAATTGGGTGTATAGCCCTAGCATATCCGCTAAGTCCTTAACTAAGGAATCCGGAGTATTATCTTCTTTTCCATAAGTTACAACATGTGCAAATTTAATACCATTAATGTATTTTTTAACTTGATCAAAAGCAACCCCATATAATCTTATTAATTTAGTTGCTTTAGCACCATCTAATACTAGGTTATCCCCATCTCCCCTAGGAATAGTATCAAAACCAGTTATTACATCTGCAACATATTGTCGCTTCATTATATCTGTTCTTGTTTCATCTAAATCTCCACCTATTTTAGTTAATTCATCTAAATAAGTAATATAAATCCCATCAAAAAAGTTTAGGTTATAACCATCAGTTAAGATTGGGAATGTTAATGTTTTTTGAGTGTATACTGTAACACCCTCATCAGTTATTTCTGGAACACTAAAGGTACTAGTATATTTTGGTAACGTTCCTCTACGTAATAGGTTGGTCTGTAAATCATTTAATGACGCAAAAAACTCATCTTGCTTTGTTATGTTGGGTTTAATAAAATATTGTATTGATCCTTGAAACAATGGATTTAAAAATGAATATTGTGAAATATTTAAACCTGTAATTTCAGGAAACGGATTTCCCTTTACGGTAATTATAACTTCTGAATTTGTAGTTTGTTGTGAACCACTAAACGCTATTATGGGTTTACTAATACCATTATGTTCAATAATATAACTTTTATATTTTAGTGTTAAATTTCTTAGTGGATTAATCTGCTCCTCTGTTCCGATAATTGATGAGTCAGTAGTATATTTTACACTAAAAGGGTTAACAAAATATCTACTATTAACTGTAAATGTTGACTCATCCCTTACTAAGTCATAACTAAAATTCGTAATATTATTACCTGTGATACTACCAACTTTATTATCTACATAAATAGCTGCAGGAAATTGGTTTTTAAGGTTTTCTAACGATATTCTAATTAATTCCGATGATGATCCATACCAAACATAACTTAATGGGTCTGTAAGGTTTAAATTTAATTGTGCTTTTTGACTCTTCTGTATGTTTATACTTTCAATTAAACTACTTAAATTGTCTAAAGTGTAGAAAAAAGAATACGTACCTTGATTATAATATTTATTAACCTTTGGTGATAAGTTTGTGGTAATTTTAAAATTACCCATAGTAAATAGGGGGGTACCACCTTCGCTTGTAAGTTGCAACCCAACTAAGTCATCACTAAAATCCCTATATTCAATATTGCTATTAAAAAATGTTCTTTTAGCATAACCAGTAACTTTAACCTTATTACTATTATTGTTCGCCATTTAAAATTTAAAAATCAGTTATGTCATCAAATTCCTTAGTAAAATCGGGTAAAGTTAATTGCTCTCTTACTTCATACAATGGTTTTCCAGTAAATTGATCTTTAACCTCAAATAAGGTGTATTGTTTATATATGTCATTATTAAAGTTATATATTGTATATACGCCATCGTCTAGTGATTTAGTTTGGTTAGAGTAGAGTGCGTATGCCAATGTTTCATCGTCATATTCAACCATTTCAACCTCAACCATAATTGGGTTAAAGAAGGTATTGGTTATTATAACCTCCTGTCCTGGGGTACCGATATATGGTAATGCGTTTGGTTTAACGGAAGGTGCTGAGGAGGGTGTTAATGTACAAAAAATTAATGATGAACTATCATCAAAAGAGTACGTTAATTTTTTATCTGAGTTATTATTTAAATTTTGGTTAACAGCTAAAGCTCTATTATTAGATGTAACAATTCTATATAGGTTCTGTATTTTATCTTGTGCAACATCAGCACTGGTTGATAGGTATTCTATTCTATATCCAACAAGATTACCATTTTCAAATTTAACCTTATCTGGTTGACTTATATTAGAATCATCATAATTAAAAATACAACCTACGATATCTGGACTAGCTGATAAAATACCACAATCTTCAATAACCGTTCTTATTTGTTTAGGTCTAATTATAATACTATAAAACCCTTTTGCGGTGAAATCACTTGTGGGTAATTTTAATGTGTACATACCACCTAATATTTCTTGCGAATTATTGGGGTTATTTGCTGGTATTAATACTTGTGTTGGGTCTAAACTAATTAGGTCGACATTTCCTGTACTCCCCCTGTTTTGACTATAACTATATAGTATTTCTACGTCCTCAACCGCTACATCTGCCGGTCTTACTGTTCCATAATTTCCTGTTGCCATTTTCTTTGTTTTTTATGTTCGTAAATATCCACCTCTATTATTATCTATATCGTCAGTAGTTTTTATTTCGGATAACATTGCATGTTTTTCAAAAATATTTTCTACACCTCTATATATAAATACTTCGCTCTCAACTTCTGGCTTAAATACTATACCAGAATATTCTTCTTGTTTGGTTAATGCGGATAATACTACATTATTATTATTAATTCCTCCCACTGGACTATAAAAATTTGTTCTTTTATACCTAATAGGATTACCTTCTTGATCTTCAGTGTTAATATATTCATTTTTAAAAGTTATAAAACGTACCCCAGTGTTTGGTATGTAATTTCCGAATGTGTCTAAATCACCCCCTAAAATATATGTAACATCTGCATTCACAACTGTATCTTCAGCGGTTACCCCATCAAACCTAATAGTAATATCTTCTGATAAATTTAACCCTGGATTATATATCGGGGCATTTGTAGATGAAACCTTTTTATACGACTCTACAGACCTTAAATTTCCATCATCACTTGTACCATTTACTGGTTTAATGGGTGGGATATAAAATGACAAAGGAGCCGATGGGAATCTTCCATATATAAATGAATTAAAAGGTCCTAAATTAGTTGGGGTTTGTAATGCGGTTAGATATGGTTTTAAATATTTAAATACTGCATCCGTAAAAATTCCCATATCATCAAAATCCTGAGTTAAAAATATATCAATATCGACAGTGTTCGGGATGTCATTACCATTACTATCTTTCATATACTCCCAATTACTATCTACCTTAAAATTAGGGATTTTACCATAAAAATAATCTGGTGCATTAATATCTAATTCTAGATCATCTTGTAACCTTTCTGGAACATATCTAATAATGTAGTTCTCTATTGATCGTTTTCGTTTAATTAAATCCATTAATTCTCTCCTATATTAGGTGCTATTTGCCAAAATGTTATTTCTGGTGTATCATTATTAAGGGGTGGGTTAACATCCACACCACCGCCATTGATAAGTATTTGATCCGTACTCCCACTGAATCTGTATTTATATATTCCATTGTCATTTTTTAATATAACCTTTAAATAATTTAATCCATTAGGTCCATTTAAATCTATTGCCTCAGGGGGGTCTTGAAGATCTGATTGGGTGGTGTATAAACCAACAGATTCTCCATTTATTGAGTTGTTATATGTTGCAGTCATATAAATTTCTAATTCTTGATTTAGTGCGTTGTCCACCAAATCCTTAAACCAATACATATAGAACCCCTCATGTATCATTTCTGGTTCTAATAATGAATCACCTAAATAATAGTTAATTGGGCATTCTTCTGCTGGTAAAACAAAATTAAATTCATTTTTTTGGTCTGAACCTATCTGAGTAAAAATGTCGTTGAAAAATAAAAAATTATTTTCACTGGGAATATTACTATCAAAAAAATTAAACCTTAAAAAACTATTCATTACTCTTCTAGTTCTACAAAATAAATCATCGAATGATGCCCCAATATCACTATAATATCCTGCACCATACCCACCATTAGTATTTAAATTTGCATACTCTGAATAATCATAAGGAAAAGGGGTAATATTACCATAAAAATTAATAAAAAAATTAAGATTAATTTTTAATTTTCTAATTAAATCCCAATTATCATCGGCAGGAAGAAACCTTACTTTTTTATAGTCAACTATAGGGTTTATTGATTTTATTACCTCATCCTCTATAAATTTTGTTTCAATTAATTCAGAATTATCGACAGGGGTAAATGATAACGATATCGGTATATTTACAGAAGTGCCGGATACATTAATATCCCTTAATGGTATTTTATATTTATTAACATTCATCATCTATAGTTTTTTGGTTAATAATAGAAAAATCTATGCACCCTCCAGGGGTATATCTATCTCCTAATTTATATATACCCGAAAATTTTATTGTTGCAATCACCATTTCTATTTTTAACCCCCCTGCGTAGTTGGGGCTTGTTATGATATCGAACCAATCTGACCCTAATGAAGATTGACCCAGAACGGATGAATTTGTGATCTGACTTTGGTAAAAAGTAGGGGATGATAAAACGCCTATAAAATCCGGAGGGAAGTTTGATTTACTATACGAAGTTACCTTTGTTTTATATTCCACTTTACAAGGTGGGTCTTGACGTTGTAGATAAAATCTAGTGTCAATATTTAGATAATGTGCACCACTTTCAAATGGGTAATCCACTCCAAATCCATTACTATCTATAAAACCAATATCTAACAAATCCCTCCACTTAAATTGTCTAGATACTTTACTTAATGGTATGGGTTCTATTGGTCCGGTAGCCAAAGATTGTGTACTCGCTGAATATTTTGACGTTGAGTAATCGGGTATACCTACAGTATTTATAGTATCACCCTCTTCAATAAAATCTGAATACTCCCTAATCTGCATTTTTTTATGTGGCATATAAATATATCCTTCAGTAAGATTACTTCCTGAAATAGGGGTGTTGGGGGTAGATAATAAGTTTTCTCTGTAAACAGTATTAATCCTATGATAAACATCCTCTAATTTTTTCTCAAGTAATGTATTACTATTATATTCTACAATATCTGCATCGTATGTTGTTGCGCCAATATCAATACCCGTATAATAATTTTGTGGAAAGGCATTATCACTAAAAGCCCTTATGTTATAGTTACCATTTTTAACTTTTTCAGTAATATAACCCCCAGCTATTGATGTCCAAAATTGAGTATTTAGTGGGGGTGTTAACCCACTTTGTTGGTTTATCCAATACATGTGATTATAATTAGTGGGGTCAAGTTCTTCACCTTGTTTAATAATTGTTAAGTATATCTCACTAAGTGGTCTACCTAAATTATCCCTAATATTTTTAATGTCAATATCGTTTTTAAAATAGAATGCCGCAACTTGATCATTAAAATAATTTTTACCAAAAGCTGCTGGGTATAAATCATAATCTATTTCATTTGTAGTTAAAGCGGAAAATGATCTTACATAATATTCTGATTCTACACCAATAACAGTTCTTTTAATTGTGCTAATACCAACATCTGCAACTATTTCCGTTGGATCAATATCCACAACAAAAATCCTTTCTTTATCGTCATTTACTTGATTCCCCAGTGAAAAAACACTAATAGTTCTAGCACTTAGTACAAGATTGCCCGTAGGGTCCTGAAAATTATACATTTTAATTTTATCACCAACATCTAAACCATGATTTATAGGGGTTTTAAATCCCGTATATGCCCTATCATTAATACTTATTTTAATTTGTTCTATTACAGGTATACCATCTGCCAAAGTTATACCACCATTGTTTTCTATTAAAGTTATATCTTTTGTGGAATAAGGATATGTTAATTTTAACATATAGTTTGGTATACCGTCAGTGTCCAATATATTTAATCTTTCATACCCAGGGTCAAAAGGGGTAAATGCGCATAAAGTAGAACTGTTATCATTAAATTTATTAACATATGGACTACCCTCTTCACTTGTATCGTTATTTTCAAAAAAAGTACCGTACCAACCGTCATTTAGAAAAATATTATCTGATAATATTTTTTTGCCCACCACACCTTGATCACCATTTATAATAAAAACATTGTCATTATACAACATATTAGATATCATTGGGTTTATTGTACCATAAAACCTATACTTTGTGGATTCCGCTCGCTCTTTTTCAAATTGTTCAAACGCGTTAACTGTATGTTCCACATCACCTAAAGGTAATGGTTGTGTGGTATTTTCGATGTTAATATTAATTTCTTCATTAATATTAGTTGCCAATACTGATTTCTCTTTATTTAATAGTATTTTATACCCCTTATTCATAATATATAAATATATTTTTTTTAATTATTCTGTTGACTTTAAACTTTCACCTAAACATGATTTATAAAGAGTTAAAGGGTTCTTAACTACGTTTTTAAAGTTTGACTGGTTATTTCTTTTTTCTCCAGTTAATTTTCCCAATGTTATTTTATCTATTTTATCTGCAAAATATTTTGCCACTACTTTATGTAATGCTGTTTTACCTGGTAAGATACCGAAATAAAAATAATAAGGTGTTTGTGACGTTCCGAAGTTTATCCCTTTCTCTTCTTGTTTACCGTTAGAAGCGCTATCTATATTTATAGATGGTGTTAAAGTTTGACAATAAGGACCTAGTCCGTAAGCATCAGTGCCATCGCCATATGTAGGGAATGCCGGTGAGAGGGCTGCGTCACTTGTCATCACTCCAGGAGCGACACCATAAAAATAATCAATGTCACCTATTTGACCCGCTACTGTGTTACCGTAGGGCATTAATGAATTGGTATATGTGTAACTACTATATTGTATACCACACCTATCTCCCGGAATAATTGAATCACCGTCATTTATTGTCCCTTGTTGTGTAGTACCACCATCAATTTGATAGTATAAATTTCCGGTTGTTGGGAACTCTTCTGGGTAAGTATTATATACATTATCATATTGGGTTGACCCCGGCCTTTGGTAATGAACATCTAAATCATGATTTTTATATCCAGAAAACCTTCTACAAAAATATTCACGTATTTCTTCATCGTGGTCAAAATACATCATACATTTACCAATTTCCATGTCTAAATCAGTTTTATCAATGGTATCTACACCTATTTGTGATTGGGTTACAGTTGCTTGAGTATTTAAACATTTAACACCTACCATCCCAAATGATACATAACCACTAATATTAATTTTCGAAGTATCTCTTTCCTTTGACTCTAACATAATTGGATCGTTAAATGTACCAGGCTGGGATGATGACCCAGCTTCTTTAAATTTTTCAGATTCTTCACTTATACTAAATGTTGTAGGTACTAGTTGATCCATTATAAATGGTGACTCATCTATATCACAAAAAACTGAACTACCTACCTCACAAATATTAGTGGGGAATAGTAAATTAGACTTATATTCGCTTTTAATGGGGTTATAAGTTTGGCTCGATTGTGGTGACCCAGTAGGGGAAAAAATTTGTCGATCATTGCTGATGGATGCGTAGTATAGTTCACCATCTAACTCTTTAATGATACCATGAAGGATGTTATCCTTATTGGATCTAGGATTGCAGTTACAACATGGATTAGGGTCTTCTGAACTGCAAGCGTCATTATTTGCTTTACATCTACAGGCGCCCCATGTACAAGCCCCTATAACACATTGTGAGGCTTGTCCGCCGCAAGGTCCTTCTTCAATATCTGCAATTTCAGTGGTTCCAACACCAGTTCCTTGCAAATTCCCATCAGCATCGTAGGTTGTCCCCGCACAGCTACCGTTATCTTGCCAATATTCCAACCTCTCACCTCTATAAACGTCATTACACTTATTTTTATGGTGACCATGACCACCAAAGTTTTTTTGGTATTTTATACCCGTAACTGGATCCTCAGCTTCAACATAAAAGGGTTTATCATGTTCTGACGGCTGCTGATATGATGATTTCTCAAGATTTAAGAAAGGGTTATTGTCAAAATCATCAAAAGCAGACGGACAAGTGGGTCCACTGTCGTTACCTTTATAACAACCCAAGAAAGAAAAACTGCAAGTATTACCGTTCACATCAAAACCAGAAATTTTTAAATTTTCATATGCTTTTTTTCTAGCAGTTTTAATACTACTATTTTTATTGTCTGAACTACACCTATAAAGGGAATTGTTGGGATCATCTGCGGCGACAGTATGTCCGACTCCACCTTCTGCACTGGATATTGTCTCCCCCCCGGCAAATGTTACTTCACACCATTGAATGTTTTGTGGGGAGAAGTTTTGGAATTTACCCCCATGTTTCTTAATCTTAATGGTTTGGTCATTTGGAGATGAATTAGTAACTGACACTAAATAACATGTTTTACTGTCCCCTTGAAAATCGGTGCAATCAAAGTCACAAAACTTATCATATTTTATTTGACCAGCTTTTCTCCCTTTCTTTTTTGCTTTAGTCTTTCTTTTTATCAATGGGAAATATAACGACCCATTTATCCAGTCATTATAAAAATCAAATTTTAACATACCTAAAAACGCTGACATTCCCTCCAGTTTACATGCAATCCAACCACTTATAAATGGGATACCTATTCCCGAACAATCTCTACAATAACCTCTGATTAGTTGAGCATTACATACCTTACCAGCAAATGGTGTGCCTATAATATATGGTGTGACGTTTTGGAAGGATGAATCTTCAGCACAAGTAAGTTCAATAAGCGGTATTCTTATACAGCATTCTTCACAACATTTAGCACCGTTATCGTCTGACGCGCACACCGCATCATTACAATCATCCTCACACCCGAAATCTCCACACCCACAACAAGAAAACGGGGGATTACCCGGACATAAAGGTTGGCATTTTTTACAAAATAACCCACCGAATAAACATTTAAGTTTTAATTCGATAGATATACACTTGCAAAAGCTTCCAACTTTTATTAAAATTCCATCACACACTGCGTCACATGAGGATGTTTCAAATTGATCGAGATTTATATCGGTATCTAGTTCATAGTCAACAGAGCCCCAAGCAGCTTCACATCCGGCATCTGAAATAGGATATGATGGAGCTGGTGGTGACGCTGAACAAGGCCACGCAGTGTTACCTTTTATCATGTATCCATATCCAGGGTAACTGGAATTGACCGTTGCCGAATCATCCCAACCATCTTTACAATCATCCAGGTGACCCACACAACATCCCCTCATATTTTCTGAAGTATTTGCGCTTTTTCTACATTTTATTTTTTTTGCGCAGGTAGAGCATGATGGTGACTCTATACAAAGACCAACAGGTATTTTAACTTGACATAATACTGTAATTATTGAATTAAGGAATATTATAATCCAATTAATTAAGGCAAATATCGTCCCTAGTATTGTTAATAGGAATACAAAAAAACTATATAATGGGTGTACCTGACCATCTATTCTATTAGATGGAAATTTATTTACGCCTTCAGCTTTCTCAATATCTTTTATCCCAGTAAATTTCCTTTTTCCATCGTTTTTCTGTTTTGAGTACCTACCAATAAATTGTCTAGTAGTGTACACTTTTTTCCATCTAAACGAGAAAAAATCTTCCAGATAGTTATACTGGTTTGTGGTATCTGCAGAATATGGTGTCCCTACAGTTGCGGTAGATAGTTGTTGATTAATGGCAAAAGGAAAAGGGGCATCACCAAGGCTATAAGTATTAAAAATAAAGTTATCTGACATGTTTGGAACTAAAAATTTTCCTCTTTGACGTTTCTTATTGTCGTTGTCTGTTTTATCCATGGAAATCCTAAACCTATAATCACCCTCTGTTGCAATACCACTAACACCATCTGGACTAGGAATTAAATTACCAAATTCATCAGTAATTACTTTACGTATGTTCATTGGTAATTGCATTGCCCAGTTACCATTTTCGTCCATGGCATCATCAGAAATGTCATATTTTTCTATACTACCTTCTACTGTCCTTCTAATTGCTTCTATCTTACCCGATGTTGTTATTACCTCCGCTAATCTCCCCGTTTTTCGCCTAGGTCTACAATTTTTATTAAGTGAATCTTTTTCGTCATCGCTAAATGCGCTACCAAAAAATGTTGCTGAGGGTGTTAAATCCATAGTAGTTATTGCAATATCCTTTCGTGTGATACCAACTACCCTACCAGTACTTAAATCGTCACACCAAAAAGGTTCAACCGTTATATTGGTGTTTTGACCCACTAACTGTGGTAAATTATCTAGGTTTGGTGAACTACTAAATTTAAATGGTGATAAAAAAAGGTTCTTATTAAATCCCCTTTCTATTAAATCATAAGGTCTAAGTGATAAAAACCCAACATCACTCCAATCTATATCATAATGTAATAACTGTTCCCCAACTGGTATACCGAATAAGATAAAATCACCAGCTTCATTGGTTGTAGTAGTATATTTATAATATTTCTCATGTATACCAAGAGTGGTGGCGTTATCTAATATTTCTAATTTTGTGGGAAAGGTACCAACTGGTGTATGATCAAAACTTTGTTGTTGATTTGGTAATAGGTTATATCTAATACCTTGTTCGTTTTTATCTTGAGGTTGGGGAGATTCATATGGGTATAGTGTCCGTATAATTTCATCTTGTGAATCTTCTGCTGTTATAGGTATAAAAATAGATACCTTAGCGTTAGGTAATCCAAAGCCATTATTTACACTAATCCTCCCCGCAACAACACCATAATTAGAACAAAAATTTTGATACACGTCTTCTTGTTTTAATTTTAAACTTAAAATTTCAAGAAGATCAAAATCTTGTTTTAATTCAACCTTAATGTATTTATCGTCACCGTTTGGGGTGGTTCTTACTCTAATTGACTTGGACATCTATTCATTATTGACCTTTTTTGTTATTACCTTTTTTTACTTTAGGGTTAGATAAATTTTCCCAGTCAAGTGTTTCTGCGTCTTCTAATATATCTTCTACCGTATATTCTTCAGTTTCAAATACTTCATAATCATCGGAATTTGAGTTGTCAGAAACATCATAATCATCGTAACCATCGTAATTAAGGTTACCCTTAAACTCCTCTTCTTTTTTCTTTAATTCCTTAGTTGCTTTGCGTTTAGCATACCACATAACTAATTTCTTAAATAAATTAGTTAGTTTACCGGTAAAGTCAAATTTAATTTTAGGTAAAAAAAAGGTTATAAAAGTCTGACCAAGTAGAATAATTATTAAAAATGGTATTGCAACAACTATTGCAGCAAATGCCACTACCTTAAATAGAAAATTACCCCCAAAATCACCATTAGCTATATCTTCTGGTACTAAAGGTATTGTCGTTGATTTACCTTGTTTACCTTGTTTACCTTGTTTACCTTTTTTACTTTTACATTCTTTACATCCCATAACTTTATATTTTTTACAATAAACTAATATCGTTTTATCATAAAGTAATTACTATTACCACTTAAATGTTATTTTCCCCTAACTTTTATATCCACATTTGGATATTTTATTTCAAACATAGAGTCTGGTTCACCATATAAAGTATACTCACCCAATAAATCAATTTCTTTAGTTGCTTCATCAACATAAGGTTGTGATATACTATTCAATGAATATTTAGTATTACCAACCTTATTAAAAGCTTTTAATTCTGTAACATTTAACACACCACCCACATTATTAATATTTTCAATTAACTGAGCCAAATAAATATTATCACCCATTTCCCAATTATTAATATCAAAATATTCAGTAACAGCATCAATAACATCTGTAATAATCTCCCCTTTTGATATTGATTTATCTAAAAATAATGAAATTTCAAAACCTATATTTATAATTCTCCCATCTTTTATTGTGACATAATCATTTAACATTCTAAAATCTGCCAAATATTCTGCAATATTTTCTTTTAATGTAGATGTGGATTGGTTACTTAATTTACTATTTTCATCTAATGATAATACTGTTACATTTACCTTATTTCTTTCTTCCCAAACACCAGTTCTAAATGGAACCCCATACTTACCAGGCATTAATGGTATTCTACTTTGGTAATCTTTAATAGTAACACATCTGTTTTGTGCAGCAAAATTATATTTAACTAAGTTCCTAACCTCATTAACTGAAGGTTGTTCTTTTCCACCAATTGCGGGTATCGGGTTATTAACCTCTAAACTATCTCTAACTTCTTGATTTTTTGTTGCCTCGTCACCATTAATTGTCATACTTATATTACCTAAACTAGTTAAAGTATTCGGTCCAATATTACTACTATTTCCACCACCTATTCTATATTTAACAAACATCGTATTTGCGGGTATCGGTATCTCACCTAATGAAAGATTATTAACAAAATCACCTATTCTATCTATTTGACCCCTGCAACCAATAAATGTATTTAATTCAGATATATCTGATTGTCCTCCACCAAATATAATTTTACAAAAACCATTATCGGTAAATTCTTTTATAAATCTTTTCGGTGAATTTATCCACCTACCTGGAGTTATACCGGTTTTATCTGATTTTCTATTTCCATCTGGTATATATACCTCAGCTTGTGCCAACGCTTCCACCTCATAAAAGTTATTATCAAATTCAGTAAACTGATTCAATGTTGGTTCGGTTGTTAAATTTGTACCTTCTAATGTAATTATATTTTCAATAGATAAAACATTATCTTCTGGTAATATAACCTCTAAAAACGGTCTATAATCATCTTGGTTAATTACTCTTTTATAAATTTTTGTTGTACCATTTAATACTATTTCTCTTTTAGTTAACGTATAATTTAATACTAACCCAGAGTCATCAATATTTGGAATTATTAACCTGTTTGGTATTCCTCCTGTTGTAAATGGTGAGGAGAAATCAGAATCTTCTACTAACTCAAAAACTTTACCAGCACCAGTTGCTTGTGAACCTTTTAATAATAAAGGTGCGTAGGATACGTCAAATGTGTCACCAGCTGTTGGTACAGTTACTGACCAATCTATTATTGTTATACTTGGTCTTTTACCTGGGATATTTAACCCAAATGTTCTTGCCAATTCTAATACTGATGACCTTTCTTGAGCATAATCAATTTGTGTTTCATTAAACATCCTATCAGTATGAAATGATAACATATCACCTACCGCAGCATTTAGTTCCAATAGCATCATACCCACCGATGCATCATTAAAATCTGAAAATATTTCTGGATAATATTGTTTTATGTATCCAACAAGTTCTGTCCTTACTTGTGCAAAATTCCTAGCGTTATAATCTATTTTTTTAATCATATTTAAAATGTTATTTCAACAACATCTGAAGATGAGAATGCTCCTTCTGTTACTGTATACTTTACCTCAACAACTATCAATTCTTCAATATCGTTGTTTTTAAACTCTATTGAATCTATTATAAGATTCGGTATATATTTTTTTATTGTTTCGTTTATGTTATTTTTAATGTCGATATGTGTTATACTATCATTTGGTTCAAAAATAAACTTTTTTAAATCACTACCGAAATCTGGCATATATAACCTTTCCCCTTTATTAGTTAATAATAAATGTAAAAGGTCTGCACGTATTGCGGTTTCATTTGTTTTTGTTAAATTAAAATAAAATCCTTCTTTACTATCCCTAAAGGGAAAATCAATATTTATAAATCTACTCTCTGCCATTTGTATATAAATATTCTACAATAAATTTTTTAAAAGAAAAGTGTAGATAAAAAAAAAGTCAGTGATTAACTGACTTTTAATTATTTGGTATCTGTAGCACCTTTTTCGTGTTTGGGTATGTATGGACAATGTAAACATTCGTTCCCACAACAACTACCCCTACTTACGTGTTGATCCTTGGGTATTGGTTTTATCTTACGATTTATAGTTTCTTTAATATATAAATCATATATCCAATCTTCTGTTGGGTTTATCATTTTATTTAATTTCGCAAGATGACCCAGCGCATGCTAATTCACCACTTAAATCCGTTTCGTCAGTTTCTTCTACGATTAGAGATAAATCAATGTTATTTAAATGTTTTACCATTTCATTATACTTTTCTTCAGTTATATCTTCGAAAGGTGCTTGAGTATATGTACCACCATTATAAGGTAATACAGATAAACCATTATAGTGTTCTTTATTTGTCCACATCCATTCACCAGCTAATTCCCAATCTTCTTCTTTAAGGGATATGGTTGCGGAAACGTTGTGAGTGTTAGAACCATTTCTATGTCCACTTTTTACCCATTCTATCGCCACTTTTTTAACTCTTTCTAAAAGGTCAAATGGTGATTCTGTTCTTAATATTGAACCTTTCGGTGCTTTCTGTGGGATAGTGATAATTGCCGTATCATGTGATCTAAAGAAATCATCCTCTAACAATTCTGGATGATTAACAATTAAATATTTATATATTGATTCATTTTTACCAACTCTAACCCTTCTAATATAGTAATCATTGTGCCAAGCATGTATTCCCGATGATGTCCCTAAAGTTAGGGATGTTGTTCCCGCAGGTTTTACTGTGGTACACCTAGAACTCTTTTTAATATCTATTAATTTAGCAACTCTACTATTTTCTCTCTTTACTATATCAGCAGATTTTTCTAAATCATATCCTAATACTACACCACTTCCAATTCCAGTCATAGAAACACCTATTAGAGCGTCTTTCTCTGTAGTTTCTTGCCATATCTCTCTAAGATAATGAAAGCCCGTATAACCAGCTTGTAACGTCCCTATGAACGCAGCAGCTTTAACTCTCACATTTAAATCTTCTTGTGATTCGATATTAGAAACGTTTACTTCACATAAGTTACAGAACTGAAATGGTCTTAGCGCTATTTCACAATTATGAACAAAAATACCTGAACTATTTATAAAGTTATCATCAGTACTGGATGTTATAATACCAAAATTATGTGTCCCCTCAACTGTCATATCATAAACATCTTCTCTTTCTGATATAAAATCAACGCTAACAACCTTATGGTTTATCATTTCACATAGATCATCCTGTAATTCAGATATACTATTAACATTCATTTCAGTTAACCTACCTTTAGATAAAAATTTAACATTACATGTTTCTAATATTTCCTTTTGGGTTAACCTTTTCAACTTTTGTACTCTTCTAGACCTCAACCTAATTAACATTTCCTCAGTTGTTATTCCGTTAGAATTACTATTTTTTACACCTAATTGTCTACTTGATTGTTTCTCTTTCCAAGAATCTAAATCTTTAATCTTAAAAAAAGAATTCTTATCTCCTAACATATGGTTTCTATTATGTTCTTTTGCGTTAATAGATTCTAAGTTTTCTGGTAAATCATTTAAACCATTACCATCTATATGGTGGATATGTTGTTTTTCATATCCATTTTTAATAATATCATAATATTGTGATACATGAGCGTATTGAGCTAAATCTCTTCCAGTGTTAGAACATATCATCCTATAATCCCTATCGGGTCTTTTAAATGAATTAAACGGCATTAAACTAACCCCATTAACTAAATCTTTAGCTTCAACATAGTTACAACCCCTTAACATAATTTTATGTTCAGGTGTACACCTAAAACTTGAACCGTCATCTAACTTAACCTCAACTAACTCTGCATTTTTTTTACTCACCCAAACATTAGAACAATAAGATGTTACTACTTGACCGGTTTGTGTTTGGATAGAATAAACAGGTCCTTTATAATTCTCTTTCTCTAACTGAGCAATACTAACAGCGTTTCTTCCATCTGCAGTAGCAACTAATGTATCACCTACAAAACAACAGGGATTTGTTCCCCAGGACTTATCATTTGATAGGTAAATTCCTGGTTCACCTGCACCTGACAGTTCAATTCTTTTCCACAATTCCATAAAGAAATCTTTAGTGATTTTATGTCTAATAAGAACCGCTGAATTATTTGACCTACCCCTTTGTGGGTTAGTTTCCCACCAGTTACCTGTTTTACAAGAAATCATTTCGTCATCATCTGCACTAAATAGACTAATTAAAGCTGCCCTACGAATACCACCAGCTAACACTGCGTCAGCAATGTAACATACAATATCATGTGTTTCAAGTGTGGATAAATTTTCACCATCAGATTTACTTTCTAAAATACCTTTTATTTTAACAATACATTCCTTTAATGGTTGTGGTCCCGGTGCTTTACCACCAGAAGTAACTAATCTAGCCCCTTTTGGTCTAATGTCCGAAAAATCAAATTCTATACTAGAACTTCTTTTATCACCAATATATGATTTCATCAATACTTTAATTGAGTCAGCCCATCCTTCGATTGAGTCCCCAATTAAGAACCTTCTTTTTCTTTTACTATATGGTTTATTTATTGGTTGTAGTTTCTCTACATGATGTTTTTGTACTGAGTACCCAACACCTGTTCCACCTAAAAGTAAAAACATTGTCTCACTAAACGACTCTACTGAATCAATAGGTAAAAACGCACAGTTATAAACTCTGTTAGGTGATATCTCAATGGACTTACCAGCGAATTGCATTGACCTCATAGATGGTAATACTTTTTTATCGTATACAAATTTATATTTTTCCTCTATCTCATCTTTTAATTCAGGATATTTCTTAATGTGCATATTCTTATTTCTCGTAACCAGTTCTTCCCACGTCTCTCTTCTATTTAATTCTGGTAAGTATTTAGCGTATTTCATATACACTGTAATGTCTGATAATATTTTGTTTGTTACATCCATATTTACTATTTTTTTCTTTTTATTAGGGGGTGTTAATTCACTTAACAAAATTAATCATTAATAAAATTTTTTTAATAAGTTAAACAATAACTTACTGTTCCCCGAAAACTCGTTTTTTCTTCCTCATCGCCTCAATAACTAAATTAGATTTTTTCTTTTCTTCACCTTTTTCAAAGTCCAAAAAAGAAACATCACTAGATATATCAGTGTCAATTTTTAATGTGCCATTATCAAATAATATGTCTTCGAATAATACCCCATCTTTCCCGAACCTAGATTTTAATATTGCTAAAGTTGCGGTTCCGGCTTCCTTTTGTTCCAATGTTTTAGCAATTGATATTATAAAGTGTCCTATCTGACCTTTTTTGATTGATCCCCCTATCATATCCGCTTCTACTACAGATGCTCCGATAGAACTTCTATTACCCTGTATTGCTGTCCAACCAACAACATCTAATTCTGTAATCATAGTTTCAAATTGTCTCATCACATTTCCTTCACCACTCCACTCATCTTTGAATTGTTTAGTTGGAGCTACGCAATCCATATAATCAATAAAAACTATATCTGGTTTAGTACCATTAGATGTTAATTTTTTTAAATATTGTTTTATTTTTGGTATTGTTGTACCATCACTGGGCATTTTCTTTAAAATTAAACTACCCTCTTTTGATTTAAATTTGGGTATTACTTTTTTAATTTCTTCTCTGTTTTCCGTTAGTTCACTTAACGGTACTTCTGTCCAACACGTTATATGTTTTCTTTGTATAACCTTTGGATTATCTTCAAAAAATATTTGTACGACATTATAACCTAAATTATATGCGTTATTTGCCATTTTAGTTACCAAAGTAGTTTTACCAACACCGAACGGGGCCAATATAACACCCAATTCTCCTTTAGATAAACCACCATCCATTAAGTTATCTATAGCAATCATACCTGTGGCAATCGGTGACCTAAAATCATCACTTAACACATCTTCTATGGCATGAAATACATCGATACCTGTATCTTTTTCACCACCAACGGATAAAGCACCCTTTAATATCTCTTCACACTCATCATACCTATCGAAATCCCCTAACTCTAATATCTTCTGAATTTTTTGATTTGCCTTCTTAAGTTCTTGTTGTTTGCAAAACTTAAGTGCAGTATCTTGGATATGTAAACAATCCTTGCTATCACCATTTTTGACATCTTTCACTATTTCAATAGCAGAATCCCTAACAATTTCTCGTTTAATGTCTACCCTAATAATTTCAAAAACTGTTTCATATGTAGGTATCGTTTCATACTTTTCATAATAATCTTTCACACTAGCAACAACTAATCTAAGGTATTCATTGTCGAAATATTGTGGACTAACAATGTCCATTATTTCTTCTGAAAATTTTATATCTTCTATTAACTGTTTGACTAATTTTATCTGAAAATTAAAACCTAAGTAACCTAAATTTACACTATTTTTTTTAGTCATATTTTTTATAATTTACTATATTAATATATATCCTTTAAAGCGCGTAACCGCACAATTCTTTTGTATAATTTTTCTGAACTAACCCATTTTGTATTGTAGCTATGATATCGGGAATATTTTTTCTTATGTCTACATCATACCTTACTTTTGGGGGGTAATGATTCCCAGAAAAAATCTTTTGTATTACGACATTTCCCTTTACTTTTATTTGTAATGTGAAGATGTCTTCATTTGCGTAAATATCTACTTTATGTGGTTCAGTATCAACAACAACATCCGAATAAGCGAAGTAAGGATTATAATATTTAAAAAGGTAATCCGATGTTTTTGATCTAAATTGGCGTTTTATTATGTTTACCGCATCATCTATTACCTCTTTTAATTCAAGTGATCTTAAACTATCACTATTAAATCCTCTTATAGAAAAATTTCTACCAACTATTGGTTTGTCATTAATTAATAATAAAAATTCATACGGGAGATTTTCATAATTCTTTTTCATAGTATTTTATTTTTTGCTTATATTAAAGAAATTTTTTTCTTTTTTTATTATTCTTAAAAATGGTTTTAAAAAATTTATATAACCATCTCTTCCACCGGGTATTGCCATTATTATTCCATCTTCTAACATCATCTTAATAACATTTTTTGTTGTTCTATCTTCTGGGTCAATAGGTGAGACAAATAAATTATTAAGATGTTCTTTCGCTGATTCTGTTAATAATGGTTTTCTTAGGTTTATAATCTTTTCATTAATTTCAAAGATATCCTCACCCTGACATCCAACCGTAACTTTATTTTTTATGTTATCTAATGTTTTCAATCTTGTTTTTCTTTCGTTTTGTAATACTTCAATTTTACTAATAATATCTTTTAATGTCAAAGTTTTTTTACAAATTTCAGGAAAATACTTTATAAGTGTTTTTTCTTTAACACCCTGTATCCCCTTTATATTATCGCTAGCATCTCCAGACAATATTTTTACTAATTTAACATTAGTATAATGGTGATTAAAATGTTCACAATAGTTATACTTACTTATGATTTTTCTAAGGTTAATGACATATATTGCTACCCTATCATCTATCAGTTGACACATATCTCTATCGTTAGAGATTATCACAACTTTTTCATCATCTTCTATATTAGAACAATAATACCCTATAGAATCATCTGCCTCAATTATTTCATCTTGAAATTGCCGTATGAATAATTCTTCACAATATTGGGATACCCTATGTTTTTGGATGTATAGATCAGGGTCTTTGGGTTCTCGATGATTATAGAAATCTTTTTCTCTATTAGCCTTATATTCTTTATAAATTTCATGACGCAAACGTCCGCTAAACTGACCATCCCAAAATATAAAAACCTTATCAAAACGATTTTCATTAATAACTTTTCTTAACATAGTTAAGAACTGAAAAATACCACCTATATGGTTACCTTTATTATAAAGGTCTTTTGCTCCATGATAGGCGGTTTTCAATAATGAATCTCCATCTACTAATAAGGTGTGTGTGTATTTTTTTGTTTTAGTTGGTTTTGGCACTCTCCATAACTATTATAAGATTAATACTAAAATTATTTATCAGAATATTCTACAGGTGTTTCGATATATGTTTCATCATCTTCTATCTCAAAATCTACTATACCATCACCTACATTTTCAAAAATTTCTGACCAATACTCTTTTTGTACTCCCTTATAATCTTCTATGGCTTTTTTATCATCTTCGATAAATCCATGTGTAGTAGCTAATATCCTACAATCAGCGTATCCTAACCCATTCATATGGTTTTTATGTATACCAACCTTAGTTCTAATGGCGAAATTAACTTTTCTACCTTTATTGGTGGCAGATAGTTTTGATATTCCAGCATTTTTTTGATTCCCAAATAGGAATACTAAGGCACAGGATAAATAAATTGATTGACCACCTTTGGGTTGTATTTTTGGTTGACTGAAGGGGTTATCAGGTAGTTCTACCCAAGGTTGGTTTACGAAAATCATAGTGTTCGTATATGGGGAGGATTCTTTTCTCGAAGATGTAATTCTCTGAGCCATACCCATTCCCCATTTTTCTGAAATAGTTCTAGCAGTATGTTGGTTTCCACCTTTTCCATCGAAACTCATTTTACAAGGTATAGTACCTATAGAGTCCCAACAAAATAATATATCGTGTGGTATCTCACCTTCTTTTTGCCCGTCTAGAACTTCTGTTACATATTCAAAGGCTTGTTCAATATAATCAAACCCTAATTTATATAACAAAAATCCATCCCAATAACCAGTAACTTCACCAGTTGTTTCATCTATTTCCTCCACATAATCAGTTTTTAAACCCATTTGTTTAGCGTGTTCAAAACTAAATTTTTGTTCAGTAATAATGAATATCGGTAAGATACCTTTTTTCTGTGCATCGACTGCGGCTTGTATAAGTGCAGTTGTCTTTCCTGTATCTGAATGCCCTAACATCATATTAATTTGACCCATAGCTGGTCCAGGAATACCTGTTGCTTTTTGGAAAGCCTCCCCCAAGTCAAAATATTTCTGTTCTTTATATTTTTCCTTGGATGAAAACTTTTTTCTGATGTTAGAAAAATCAGTCTTTTTCTTCTTAATTGGTTTCTTTGCCATATTAATTCACTTTTTTAAAATGGTAGTTCATCATCATTAGTTTCAAGTGTGGTTGTATCAACCCCATCACCATCATTTTCTAATGTATTTGTAACCACATCATTTTTAAGTAAATTAATTTCATCTTCTAATGATGCAGTTTCCGTTTCTTCTTTTTCTTCTTCTGCAACGTATTTAGATAGACCCGAATCCCAAATAGGTGTCATATTTTTTGCTACTATATCTAACCATTCTGGTGATTTTTTAGAATAAACATCTCTAAATGTTTCTTCGTTATTAAACCAAGCGTTGGCTTTTTCTGTGTCGGATGTTAATAAACTAACATCATCCGCCATTATAGAGCTAACAACAGAATGTCCTTTATCATTACGATTTGTTGTGATAACAATATCGCGACCTTCTCTAGCATCTGTAATGTCACCTTTCAGTTTGAATACAGGCATTAATTTATCTTGAACACCGTCACCAGTATATTTATGCTTGTATCTCCAGAATTTAACACCATGATCTTCATTATCTCTATCAATACCTTTAACTACATACCATTTACGTGGTGTGTATTCTTTCGCCATATCTTTGGCTTTCTTACTACCATCCATTTTTAAAGCTTCCTCAGCTTCACATAAAGGACAAAGTTCTCCATCATTTAATTTATTACAATAAATTTTTTCATATCTATGGTTCACTTCTCTTTCATGTAAATAGATTTCATCAAATGGAGAACTTCCTTCTTTTCCTGGAAGAATTCTAAATGACTTAGTTGTGTTATTTTCACCCTTTTTAAGTTTTTCTGTGAAATACTTTTTTAACCTATCCTCATTGGATACTTTTGGTTTTTTACCACCATCACTATTTTTTTCGTATTGTGATAAAATTGATTCTAATGTTGTTTTACTCATCTTATTTTTTTTTAATTAATTAATAAATTATTTTTTCTAACTAAACAATTATAATCGTTTTTATTTAAAAAGTCAACAAAAAAAAACCTATAATAGTATAAATTTATACATTATAGGTTAATTTGTCAAACGAGGGAAATAACTTAATAGGTTTCATCGTCTTCCGCATTGACATCATAATCAAATGAATGTCTTATAGCGGATGAGCTGTAATCGTCTACTTCTTTTTTAGTTATTACGTATTCCTCTTCATCATTTCCTTCTCCTGTGTCATAACCTTCTTTATCTTCCCAATAATCTGTTAATTTAACACTATAAGGGAATGAATCCATAGACCTCATTTCTAATTTTTCTACTGGGGTTGGGTTTCTTTTTTCAATTTCTTTTTCTAAACCATCAATCTTATCAATAACTTGATCCATACCACTTACTTGATCAGATAACTCACTAAAACTACCCATTAATTCTTCCATTTTGGATGTAAGACCTTCGATTTCTGTTCTTGTTTCTTCTGCTTTATCAACTATATCTGTAACCTCTACCTCAACTGTTTCCTCATCAGCAGGTTCTTCAGTTGCAAATTCATCAGCAACCTCCATACCTTCACCTTCAGCGGCAAATGGGTCAATATCTGGTTCTGTTTCTGATTCACCACCTGCTTCTGGTGTTGCAAATGGGTCAACTTCCGCACCTTCTTCTGGTACTGCTCCTTCTTCAGGTGTAGCAAATGGGTCACCTTCTTCATTACCTTCTTCAGGTGTATCAACACCCGGTATTGGATCTTGCTCATATAAATTGACTGAATTATCAAACAATAAGTTATCTTCTTCATCGTCATTTTCCACTTCAGGCATATAGAATGTATACTCCAAAAGTTGCATGTGTCGATTTAATTCTTCTTTTAATAGATTTTTTTTACTCATTTCAATTACATTAATAATTGTCTACCATCGGTAGTTTTATAAACTTTATTCACTCTCTCAACAATTTCTTTACCATCATTAATTAAACATTCTTCACCAACACACTCTTTTTCTTCTTTTTCTTCCTCTAAAAAGGCATCCAATTTAGAGTCCAAATCTTTTTTGTTTTTATTTATGTTTTTATCTTCCATAATAATTGGTTTATTTATAAATATCATGTTCTTAAGAAAAATTACGATTAATGTTCATTATTGATAATTCTCCTGCCTTTACGATTAAAATTTTTCCTTGATAATTATCCCATTCTACCTGATAATCTTTATAATTAATATTTCCAGCTGCACCTCCAGTTTCTTTTTCAATTAATTTATTTAGCGCATTTATCGTATAAAAACATTCACCCTTTTTATGAACTATTATTGTGGTGGGGAAGAAAGAACTTGTATTAACCCTTTTACCATCTCTAACATACACCCTAAAGGTTATAACCTTCTTTTCTGAATCTTCATCTATATCATATATGAAAACCCTTTCGTTTGGTACTTTAAATCTTTTATACAGATATTTTTTAAAACTATCTATTTTATCGTTTAAAACAAACGAAGCTAATGTAATTATTTTAGTAGTATTTTCCATATTTAACAACATAAGGAACTAGTTTATACTCATTATCTAGTTTTTTTATAAATTCCTTACATTTATTAAATATTTCATTATCGATTAAAACGCTATTTCTTAAATTAACTACTCTTGTTATAATACTATTGGTACTTATCCCTATAAACTCTGTAACTTCTAAATTTACACCAAAAACGATATTTTCACCTAAGATATATAACATATTTTTATCAGTAAAATATGAAATAGATTCGCTTAATGAATAGATTTTTTTTAATATTTTTTTAATCTTTTTAGGTTTATCATGTATTGGGTCAATATAAACATACGACAATTCACTCCCGAAATTATTATAACATTCCTGTTTAAATGTTATAATATCATCATCATATTCCACCCTTCTTTCAGTAGTTGAAAATGTCCAATATAAATTATCACTGATTTGCTTATTTAAAATGGATACCTTATCCCCAAACATTTCTTTAGTTTTATTCCAACCAACAATAAGTGTAGGTAAAGAATTATCTACTGATTCAATTTCATCAAATAACTTAAAATTATCTTCATTAATTTTAGAAGATGATACAATATTCCCAATATTCATATCACAAATATAAAGTATTTTTTAGTAAAAATCAATTACCAACAATAGAAGTATCTGGTGCCACCTGTGATGAAGTATCGCTATTACAATCAGAAGTAGTACCTTCAATATTTATACCTATCAAATCAAATCTACTTAAAACCCTAGCAAAATTATCAAAACTTTTTCCAATTGTTCCTCCCTTTTCACCTGAAAGTATGGCAACTGTTTTTGTGAAATTATTGGCACTACCACCTTTAGAGTATGAAAATGGGGAACATATCCCTAGTTTCCACTTAAATAAAGAAACCCTTACCGCCAATAATTTATCCTCATTTATTAGATCTGGATTAGTAACTAAATCCACACCTAATACATACGATGCTTCTTTGTATTCATCCAAACCAACTATTGGTATGTACCCCCTTTTTCTATATTTATGTGCAATTGTTTGTACTTGCAGAAGGCTATATTTTATGGGATTTATTGATTGTATTATATCCGGGTTATCGTCATCTGTTGATGGGTTACCAAGTTTATTTTCTTTATCATAGTATGATTGTTGTTGTCTGGTGGGACTATCAATCTCTGGCCAAGATTCAACAATGTGACTAAATCCATGCCCATTTGCGTCAGATGACATTGTTAACATATTAGCTAACAACATAGTAACTTGCGATTTACTGATTACTGGGTCGGTACCAGCCGCAAATTGGCTTTGTAAAATAATTCCTAAATCACTAGCGTTTGATTTTAATACCCCCATGTCTATTAATGCGTTTTCTGTAATTTGTGATAAAGCAAATGGGGTATCTGGCTCTTTATCTGTGTCGACACCAACATTATACTTATCAGGATTATTTTGATTTTGGAAAACAAACTCTGTATCTTCTTCTATTGTTTCTGTTAAATCTGAATCTAAAAATGTGGTTATTTCCTCTACTGGTGGGCTTAATATTTTACTTTGCCGTAAACCACTAAAAGTGGTTACCATATGATTAGGGGTTATTGTATGACTAACATTAAGTACCATATATGCACCATTAAAAAACGGTACATTATCTAACTGGAAATACATCATAGGTTGTAGGCTCATACACCCCAATGACTCAACTTCAGCTTTATATGATCTAGTTTTGAAAATTTTATATAAATCTGTTCCTTGATAAGATCTTTGTGTTCCACCTCTTTTATCTATTAAATCTGTTAAAGCTGCAAAATATTCTGCTGTTTCTCTATGTTCTTGTTGGTTTAACGAAACACTCTTAAACATTGTTTGATTTTCTGCCCCATATGCAACTCTAAACGCTACTAAATTAAAGTCTTCTTCACCACCAGTACTTTCCATATCTGATGGTGCATTGTGGAAAGAGAAACCATCGTTTTTATATGTGTATCTACTTTTTTCGTTTAAATCCAAAACTTCTGAAGTGCCACCTGCATATATACATAGATAAGTTGGTCCACTACTACTATTTCTTTGGGATATATCAGTTACTGGTCTAAATATATCTTTCATTTCTTCTTCGTCTTTAAAGTTAATGTAACTAGGCATTATCTGAAATAAAAAATTACTGTCTCTTAGTATTTTTGATATGTAAAAATAGAAGTTAGTATCCATATTTTCCGATAAGGTGGCAACACTATCTAAGTTTATAACTGCTTTATTTCCTATATCGTTAAATCCTCTATTTATGAATTTAAAATAATCTATAAGATTTTTTCCAGCTTCTCCACAAGCATTATATGATAGTTGATCTTGTGGGCTACCCGCAATCCATTTATCATATATATTTTTAAAATAGTTATACATTTGTAGTTTAATTGGTTCAAGCTGGGTATCTTCTTTTTCTATTACTGCGGGGTCTTTTTCTTCTGTCGAATCCTCTTCCTTGGTAAAATTATCAACAAAACTATTATAATAGTCCTCGAAACCATCTAGGTTTAATCCACTATCTAATGCGTTAGGGGTAAATATATCTATTGCATTTATTATTAAATTTATATTTCCAGATAACTTCTTTGCTATACCTTCACCTTTTTTATACTTAGCCGTAATATCCTCTTCCGTAGTATAATCCACTACTTGTGATTCGAAGGTTTCAAATTCATTGGTTACCCACTGTATAAAAAATTCTATTAATGTTTCTTTTGTTTTTGTGGGTAATGATGTTAATGATGCACTAATAGTGGGTGTACCACCATACGATTTATTAACCCCTATAGTACTCAAATATTGATTTATTGTAACTGAATCCACTTCTGAATTGGACCAGTCTATTGGGTCTGATGACTCTGTTGCCCTCCATAGTGTCCCAGCGATAAATAAAAGATAGTATCTGGGTAATCTTATAATGTCTAAGTATTTCCCATTATGTGTTTTGTTGATATAGTTGTCGATTACGTGTTGAAATGGGACAAATGGTAACGTATTTAATAGTAATAACGCTTTAGATTTATTACCACCAGGATGTGGATTATTATATAATATGCTAGACTCTTCAGGTAGGTTGGATGACGGAGATACAGTTGTTAAATATCTTGGTATCTCAACTTGTTGTCCACCACCGCTACCACTACCAGCGCTTAAAACATTTATATAGTCAGTTTTAATCGGTGTATCCACATTATTAGTTGCACCTTCAGGGGGTGGCTGACCTCCATCGATTCGGGTTATATCATTATCTTTTATAGAAAAGGTATTATTCGCAGTTTGTCCTTTTTTTAATTTCTTATTTACTTTCCCCCCCCAAACATCGTAACTAGCATTTACAAAAACTAAATGATTTAGATATTGTGTATAACTACCTATGGTTTTATCGAATCCAGTTTGTACTTTTTCCCCAAATATATTATCATATTTCTTCTTATTCGTTACTTCCTTCCATAATGCAGATTTTGAACCAATAATTTTACCACCATTATCTTCTACTTCAATATACTCTACATCATCATTTCTAAAACCACTAATTTCTATGTCACCAAGTTTAGGTAAATCATCGCCACTTTCGTTTATTATAGGGATATTACTTTGTTCAATCACATATCCACTTGTTATCCCATTAGATATTATAGCATCTGACCCTGACTTACTTAATGCTGTGGATAATACTTTTCTAACAGTAGTATCAAAAATAGATTTCTTCGCATCTATTGCGTCAAATATACCAAATGCCGATAACTGGGTTTCTGGCATTTTACTATAATTTTTACATACTGCGTACCTAGTTAATAAAATATTATAAAATTGTTTTTTTATCTCCTCGTCACCTTGTGATTCTATACTATTAATAAATAAAAATGGGTTGTCATTTGCAACATCTATTGGGTTATTTGGTACCCAAGAATTAGTATCGAAACCTTGTTGTTTTAATTTACTTGTTTGTTTTCTAATCGTTCTTAATTCTGAACTACTTTTTGTTATCCCCTTAGCAACATCCTCAATAAATTTTATTTCAGGAAATGAATTAGTGGTTAAATTTAAATCCTTACTACCCACATATTTTTCTTGTGCTTCACCGGCATCTGAAATCTGTATAATCTTGGGAAATGCGTATATAGTTGAGTTCTTAAAATCACCTGATTCATCAGTGTCTATATCAGTATCAAGAACATTCTTTTTTAACTCTTTTGCTCTCTCTTTAGTTTGCCCTTCTGCTTGCATAGCAACTTTATATGTTACATCCACTAAAGATTGTACATTATTACATAATATCTCAAAAACTGTTTTAACAGTAGGGTTATAACCGATAGACTTTTTTAATTCTTCATTAATTTTAACATTAACAGACTTTGTATCTTCCTTTATTTGTTTATCAATATCAATTATCATTCTTTTAACCTCAGATCTCATTTTTCTAAAATCTAACACAAAAACAGGATCTTTCGATAAGAATTGGCTCTTGGCGGATGTTGGTCTTACAAATTGCGATATATCTACATCTCCATTTTGGAATTCCCCATTTAGAGAAGAGGGAGATTGGAATTGACTTGAAATGGGACTTGGTTGTTTTAATCCATCTATTGCACCTATTAATGTAGTAGGAAATGACGGATACCCTTTTCCAGCGGTTTTAGTTGTTAGAGTACTTCCTGCGGTAGATACTTCTAAACCAGTTAAATAATCTATTATCTCACCGTCTCCTCTACTAATGGGAAAAATCGTTTCATTAATTATGGTATCACCGTCTATTATTATACCATCAACAATACCAGTTTTTAATTGTTTATAATTAACCACCTTAAACTTTTGATAGTCTTCTAATAAATCTAATATTGTATTCATGTAGTAATTTACAGAAACAATTGATGAATATTTAAAAATTAAGTAATCTCTAATAGATAAATATTCTTGGTTTAATATTAATGAACCTTCACCTTGGATTTCTGATGTTACTATAACGTCTTTGTCGTTGGGTATCTCACTATATGGGGTTTTTGTGGTTGGGTTGCCCACATCCTTTGGGATGGGTGCACCTATAAATGATTGTATACGTTTTAGTTTTTTCTTTTGTGTGTTTAGTATAATTAATTTTTTATAGGTATCATCATTAGATTTAAGAAATTCTAAATCAACTTGTAATTTACTGATTTTTTTTATGAATGAATCCAATGATGGTGTAGGTCCAATGTCAATCATTTTATCTGGGTATACAGGATCTTGTGCCTTCATAGGTAAATTAGCCAACGCTTCTTTACCTAAATCAGTATTGTTAACGCCTATTACATTCCCTATTGTCATATCCGCTAAAAATGCTTGTTGAAAACCTAAAAAATTTGCGGTTATATCAAAATTACCTGTACCCGGGTCAAATTTAGATGTCCAATTAACCATATGTAAGCAATACTCAACGGGATTACCAAAATAACCCTTTACCGTAAGATTAAAAATTGGGTATGGCATTTTGAAAAATAAACTGTAAGGGGATTTTCTATTATCTTGTTCGATAACATCAAATAGTGCACTTCCTCTCACATCTGTAAATGAAATATCAACTTGAGGAACTAAACTAGCATTATATTTTATTGAAATATTTTTAATTCCAAATCCTTCTAATGAACCACTACTATATGAATTTTTGACACCACCTATATCTGTGTAATTTGTGGTGGCATAAGATTCTGTTTTACCCATTAAATTTTTTAATGGTTCTCCCGATGCATCATATTTAACTTCAGTTGCAACAAAATTTATTTCCCCATCTCTAGATTCATTTATTGAAGAGTCTGAATCTGTTAGTGTTACAACCCCCCTACTTCTCTCTGTTGCAGTGAATTTAACATATATAAACATGTCCTCTGCAGGTAATACTCCACTTCCAGGTGGGTTGGGGTCAACTAAAAATAAACCTGCACCTTTATTTTCTACTTTAGGGGTTTTATTCGACATATAAATTATTAACTATTACTTCCATACAAAGTTTCATATCTTTGTACCGCTCTTATATATTGTTGCAAACTATCTTTAAATGGGAATGGGATTCTAATAATCTCGTTATTGGGGATGTCGCCTTCGACACCACCATATTGTGGATTAGCTAACATTATTAACCACCCATGATATGGGTTACTATAATATTGTTCACTTAATTTATCCATTCTATCTCTTTCGGTTTTATATACCACAGTTTTATCGCTAGATTTTGGTTCTATCTTTATAAATGGTAGTGGTGTGTATTTACCATTAAAATTAAACTTTTGATACCTATTATAATATTCTGTTCCCATATTTTAATTTAGTTTATTATTTCTGATTGTAAATGTTTTTATTTTACGGGTTGCTTTCTCATTATCTATATAATAAGTTGTAACAACAACATTAGGTATAATATCTTCTAACGCTTTAATTTCAGCTTTTTTACTAACAATCTCAGATAAAATATTATATTTTATATTGGGATTTGTTTCTGATGCGTAATCAGCTGTTAATGTGGTGATTTCAGATTCTATGGTTACTATCTTTTCCGAATTACTAAACGCAATGGAGAATTTATTTATCCCACTTATATCAAATACTTCACTACTTTCTGAAAATTGTTCTTTAATCCACTGGGAGTCATCAATACTATCCGTTATTATTACCTCTATATTACTATCGGGTACTGTCGGTACACCTGCCACCAATGATTCGACATATATATTTTTATTGCTAGCGTTTATTATTAATGTTGGTGGTGTTTCATTTGGTGGTGCTACATCAATAGGGTTATCTGGTATATTTTCATCCATTTGGTTTAATGGTACAGACTGTTTTATTGCTCCATCAGGTGCATCACCAATTAGTGATAATTTTTTTAATGCGTTTTGGATTTGTGGGAACATAGCCTTTTTACCATCTACAATTCTAGCACCTATAAATCTATCTATCTCAATCCTATCTGACCTTCGTTCATACATCTCAGTATTTGCATAATAGTTAAATGATAATGCATTTTGTAGTCGGTTAATTGGTCCTTGTAGTGATTGACCACCTATTATATCTATACTCATGGTGATATCTGCCATCATTGGTTGTACCCCTATTCCTTCAGGGTTAAGATCCCATTGTGGTGCGTTACCAGTATTATAATTTATTGTTAAACTATTAATTACTACTTTTGTATAAATAAAATCCCCAATTCTTAATATACACACTGGTGGTCTACCGAATGCTAAATTTTGTGGTTGAATAGTATCATCTTTATCATATATACTTGGTCCTTGTCTAGTACATTGCTGTAAAAAGGTAACTCTAGTATTTAACCCTTCGGGTGTTGTAGAATGGAATCCAGGATGAAAGTATTTTATTTTTTCTGAGATACTAGCAAAATAGTTTGGGTAAGTTTCATTAACATAATCAAAATATTTTGATTCATCTATCCTAACGTTATCAAAAATTTGTGAATCTACTGGTAGTGCTGCTAAATCTCCTGGTGGTTCAATACTTTTATGTTTAGCACTTTGATCTTTTGTAGCATCATATGATACTATCAGATCCACCCTTCTACTTTGTGGGTCATTCGCCAATTTAGATTCGGTAGCTTTAGTTTGTATAGTAAATTTAATACCTTTTAATGTTTGTAAAACGACAGATACCTGCGTTTTAACATCGGCAGCTCTTTCGGATGCTAAATCTTTAGGGTTTGCTTCATCACTAGACGCATAACCATTTATAACAACCTTAACTGTTTTATTGGTTGCTTTCTGTTGTGATAAGAATAATGTAATTGCGGATGAATCAATATTAACACCAGCGGATTGGTTTTTAGTATAAAATAGTTGGTTTTTTTCTTTCGCAGTATAATTAGATGATGTTTGTTGTTGTTGTTGTTGATTTAATTTTTTTTCAATTTGGGTTTTTGCGTTTTCACTTACACCATCGCTTTTATCTAAAAAATCTAAAAATTCTTGTGGTGATAAACACCCAGCAAAAAATCTTTCTATTTCATTTGTTCGTTTACCTCTATAAGCATTAATCACTTTAGGGTGATCCACCAAAACTTTAAACCTAAGTTGACCACTTCGTGTTGTATTATTGTATGTATAAACTGGTTCTGCCCTACCTATAAAATCAGTTTTTGTCCAATTCGCACTTATATTTTCATCAAAATTTAAATCGTACGGTGGGAACCACATAATTCTACCTTTATTATTACTCATTGGGTCACCCGGACCAGTTTCACTCATAGGTAAATCTGCTAAATTATCAGCCCAAGCTAAATTTTCCAAAGATAACATATATTTTTTATATGTTGTTGTTGAATCATCTGCAACTGGAAAGGTTTTAACTATCCCATTTTGACCTAACACACTTAATGCTGCATTGTCGGAAGTTACAGAAAACCCTGGCTTTGATATATCATCTGAGCTAAACAACCCACTTTTCCTTATAGCGTTTTTATATGAATACCCATCTTCCACTGTCCATACCCTACAAAATTTACCGTTTGCAATTGCTGATTGATATGATTCCTTACTTATCGCACTCCCCCTACTAATTAATTGGTCCTTTATTTTATCTTTAAAATATTTTTTTGTTTGATCAATGAAAACATCATCTGGATTTTCATTAACAAGGTCTTGTGTTGCAGATAATAAAGTTTTATCATTAAAATTATTATTATCAGTACTCCAGTAAAACTCCTGGTTTACACTGGTAATCCCTCCTGACTCACCAGGTGAGCTACTACCATCGGCACCATTAAATTCATCAGAAGTGAATAATTTGGTTACCTTAGCCCCTCTATTTGTACTTCTTTCACTACCAATATAATATCTACTATTCGTACCATCATTAGAATCACTAGTCAATCTCCTATCTTCATAGTTTGGAACATAAAGATTTAAACCCAAAGCATTAAACAAAAAGGTAGATGAATTCAGACCAGTTCTTGTTAATAATGTATTAACTCTTTGTTCTGTGGATAATATTGCTTCAGTATTACCATCTGATGAACCACCTATTTTATTTGATTTGGATAACCTATTATATTCTTGCCAACCAACAGCACCAAAAGGTAAACTATTAAATACAATATCTTCACCCTTCATTGTATTTGAATATTCACCAGCTTCATTTTCTGGTGGATCAAAAGGTGTTATAACCCAATTATTTAAAGATTCTGAAATAACTTGTTCTTGAACTTGAGCAACTTTAGCAATAACAACATCTTTTAGTTTTTCTGCACCTATTATCCCCAAAGAAGATTCATTTTGAAAAGTTAATGAATTTAATTTATCTACTACATTAAATGGAAAAGCAACATATGGTTTAATACCACTACTTATTAATGAAAATTGGTCAGTATTTGAATATGTTGGATAAGGACCCCTTACCTTTGTTGAAGAATCTGAATATGGTTCAGCAGGAGTATTAAGTTGGAAAGTTTCATATTCATCGTTTAATGGGATAAATCTATTATTATTAACATTAAATTCATTTCTTCTAACTTGCCCAAATGGTAATATTTGTTCATCTTCATCATAATGAGTAGGAATATTCTCACTTTCAGTTCCCCAAATAGGTGTAGTAATAACTGTTCCTATATCTTGAAGGGATGAAGCAAAACCAGAATGGTCAACAGAATTAGTTACAGGTGGCGGTAAATTCCTAAGTAATAACTTATTTCTAAGTTCTTCAGTGGTTAAAATACCGAATTGGGTAGTGGTTAATGTTTGATTTAAAATCCCGGACATATATTATTCTTTCTATATAAATATTTAAAGAGTAAATTTCAGGAAATAAATTAATGAGAACTTTATAATTACAAGAATATTAAGTATATTTTTCTTGTTTTGTTCTTGTTTTAGTTAATTATTTATTTTTAATTTGTTCTAGTTGGTCCAATATACAAGGAAAAATTTAGTAAGTAAAGGTCAAAATGAAAATAAATTATTTTTTGAGATAACGCATTATCCAACCGATGTTATCTTCATTATATTCAATAGATCTACCGCTTCTTTTCCTGTAGGGACTCCACTATTTTCTTTTATCTGCATTACAGCTTTTAGAGCTATATTTTCCATTAGTTCTTTTGTAGCTACATCCCTTAAATGAGTATCACCCTTTATATTGAAATTAATTTCCAATGGTTCCATTTTTATTGTGCTCGTTGTTTGATTCACCGTAGCTTTATTATTACCAACACCAGATGTATCTGGCATAAGTTGGGCGTCTGATGATGGAGATACAGCATTTTTAAATATTAATTTGTTATTTCCATCAAATGTTATTTTAGAACCATCTGTAGGGTTAATACTCAATGTGTCAACAATTCCAGTAATACTTTTAATTTGTGATGACATTGCCTCATCCAACTTCTTTTGTTTATCTTTAAATTCGTCTCCTTTACCACTTACCCAAGTTTGTCCCAGACCATCTTTACCTAATTTTTTTATTGAAACCCCAAGATCATCCAGTTGTTTAATACTTTCTTTTGTCGATGTTTCAATTGCCTTATAATAATCAATATCTTGAACAAAACCAAATTCAAAACTCTTATACATGTTGTCTAAAGTTTCATTCGTTCTTTGAGATTGGTACAACATCTCATCCATATATTCTACCTCATTTTCAGGTGCTTCTAATAACATTTTTGCTTGTCCACTTGTTAATTCATCAATAGATTTAGTTACCTTTTCACCATTTTTATCTCTAAAATCAACTTTAAACTCCCCATCTTCCATTCTAGCCAATGAGGAAATACCCTCCATCTCATCTTCACTAAATATAGACCCAGATAATTGACTTTTAATATCTTTCATTTTTGATGATTGACGAGCCATCTCCACCATCTTTTCAGTATTAATACCCAATTGTTCTCCAGCAGATTTTAATTGCATTCTTGCTTCGGCAGGTAATTCATATTCTCCAGATACTTCATTAAATTGAAGCATATTTTCAGTCATGTCTTGTAATCTTTTCGCCAATTCTTCTGGTTTGTTACGAGCCAAATACATCGTTTCAAAAGGATCACCGAATGCCTTAGCAATATCACCACCTAACATTTGTAAATTTGCCGCTGCCTCTAACGCCGCTTCTGGTTGGTAGAACTTATCCGCCATTTGTAAAACATCACCTACATCAATTCTCATTTTAACAGCTTGTTTAGCCATTTCTGTCATCCCTCTAACTCCCCCTCTAAAAGAATATGATTGCATAGATTTCATATTCGCTGCCATCATTTTTGACACTTTAGAAGAATTTAACCCTATAGCTTGTGATTCTGTAACCAATTCTACCATCCTCTTTGTTGCTTCCTCATTAGAAACACCCATTAAATCTAATGTCTCATATAAACTAGTTGCTTGATCACCATATAAATTAGTTGCTTTTTCAAGTTTAAATATATTAGATACTTCTTCATCACCTAATATTCTTACTCTACCTGAACTATCGGCAAACTCTTTATATATTCTTTCTGCATCACTAATATCACCACCAAACTTAGAAATTTCTGTTAATGCCCCCTTAAATTCTTGAGATAAAGCTGCACTTCGTTTTGTACTTAACCCTATACTTATTGCAGTATCCTTATACCCCTTTGCTATTGCCTCACCTAACTTATATTGTTGTTCAGCGGACTGAACAAATTTCATCATCTCATTACGCATGGATACGATAGTACCCTTCATATCTTTCAGAACATTCCAGGTATCACCCAGTTTTGAGGACATTTTACCAGCACTAACTGTGGTATTTTCGATCTCTTTTCTTAGACCCTCAATTTCTATTTTAAGGCATTTAATTTGTTTTCCCCAATCAACACCTTCATACACATCATCAGGACAATCCATAAAAATTATTTTTTAGTTTTTTTATTTTTAGTTCCAGTATTTTTATCCCCTTTCACCTCTTTAGAAAGTTTTTTTTCTACTTGATCAATACGATCACTTACATTTTTAAGTTTTGCTAATAAAAATTTATTTACATTCATAATTTAATATTATTTAAGAGATTTAATTTCAAAGTTACAACTTTCCTCGTCCCCCTTAAAATTTTCTTTACCTCTTCTATATATTAATCTTATTTTACCAGATTGTTTTTTGCCGACATCTAATGTTTTATAATGCAACCTAAAATAAAAGGATTCCGTCAAACTTTTAGTCCTCATATCAATATATTTGTATCTGTCATTAATTGAATCTACATTGAAAAACATTCTTCCACTTAATTTACGATTCATTTCTTTATTACCGTATTTTTTAATATTTAATGTAATTTCCTCTGGGAAGTCAACCTCAATATAGGAATATAAATCACCAGTTTTCGTATCCTGCATACCCTTAATTAACCTTTTTAATTCTGCTAACTCATCTCTAAGGGATGATATCCCTTCTTTAGTTTCTTTATCTTCTTTAGAAACCCCCTCTGCTTCTTTTTCTTTTTTCTTTAGTTTTTTCTCCTTTTTCTTTTTTTCATCCTCCAACTCATCTGCTATAGCTTTTGCGGTTCTTCTACGTACAACTCCTGCAGGACCACCAGTTAAAAAGGCACCAGCATCTTTTAATAATTCCATGGGGCTTAAATCAACCTCATTCAATAACCCATCAATATCGGAATTAATTTCCTCAACTAACCTGTTATGTTTTTCTAAGTTATTTTGATTAATCATATTCTTATGTTTTATTTATAAATATAAGAAAATGTGGATTATTCTTCTTTAGGTCTTAAAATGTTAATGTAATACTTACGAATATGAGTTGGCATAATAATTGCATCACTATATGTGAATCCATGTTTCACTAAAATAAATATTTCATTTAAATAATTTGTGGTAAAATTATTATATTTCAGGATTCCAAAAACTCCGTCCCAATCTAAGAAAGCAAGATACGGATTCACCCCCCTGAATCCTAGCTGTTGTGTTAAAATCTATTCCTGGTTCAATTTCAGTTACATACTTTTTAAATTTTCTAACATCCAAAAGATTTAATGTTTTAAGTATATGTGAGATTTTCATTTTATCTCTGACACCATCTATTTCCATTATACTTCGTTCCAAACGTAATGAAGATGAGGTGGAAACACCATCATTTTTTTCTTCATTTTCTTTATCCATAATGTCAATGTCAGATTCATCCTTACCAGTTAATAACCTAAATTTAATTTTTTTATTTGAGGTTGGTAACACAAAATCAAATTCTTTGTTATTGTCAGGTGTAATTTCAAGTTTTTTAGTAGTTAAAATAGTTAAATCAATAACCCCCTCAACAACTTTTCCAGTTTCATCGATTACCAACTGATGATATTCGTGACCTAATCCTGTTGCCCTTAAAAATAATAATATAGCTATTCGATCCCCAGCTAGTAATTCATCCACATCGAAACCTAATTCTTTAACTTTATTTTTTAATAATACATCGATAAACTTACCATTATTTAATAAGTTTGGAGATGTTAATATGTTTTCATCATATGCAGTTAAATACTCTACTTTAACTGATGATTTTCCATTGGGGTATAGAATGCCTTGTGACGGCAATTCAATTACATCATACGGTACCTTATACTCTGAAGGTGTATAATTCGGGTCTACAAAACTTTTATCTTCCATGAAACTAATTTAATATATTTTTATTTTAAGTAAAGTTTTAGAAATTAAATATCGGATAGGGATTTTTTTAAAGATCGTCAAGTTCGGTAGTATCATTTTTTGACACTACATATTCAGTTTTTCCGTCCGATCCTTCTCTTGGTATATATTCTACTTCATTTGATTTTCCGTTATTATCAAATTCTAGCGGATCGCATTGTATTTGATTGGCCGAACACCTCAAATCGAATTCCTCCCATGAAGGAGAAGCTTTAAATTTTTCAAGTGCTTTGTCTGTGTTAAACCCTAGATTTCCCATAATATCCCCAATGGTTTTTTCTTTCCCCGCTGTCACTTCCTCAGTATCCATTAAGTCAAGTGCTTCTTCAATTTGTGCACTAAATACTTCTTCAGAAGATTTACCCTTATATTTTTCACACCACACACTATTATTTTTATCATCTACACCTTTTAATGCATTATCAATCTTTTGAAAAAATCCGGCACATTCTTCACTTTTTGTTCTTTTCCCATTTTCGTCAGTATCAAATTTTCTACAGAAATTCTTTTGTGATTTATTTAATCTACCCGTAATCCAACTCCAATCAGTAATTAATCTTACAGGCCATAATGGATAAAAACATGGTGAGAATATCCAATCCTCTTCATTATAGAGGTTCATTAGGTTGTAAGGCTCAGGATCTTCACCACCTTCTTCTGAATTAGAGGCATCACAAAGTTTGTGAATGAAAAAGTAATACCCCAAATAATGCAGAGTCATTCTAACCCCAAAAACAGTTCCCCGCTTTTTCATCAACCCTGATTTCTTAACCCCTCCGATAACATAGGGATTAAAAATAGTTGCCAAAATCTGATTATCTACTCCCACATATTTTAATACTTTCTTAACCTTTTGCCATCCCCCAGCGATTCCAGTCTTCTTAGCAATAGCTTCCGATGTTGTTTTTATTGTTTCATCAACGACCTCTTTTACTGGAGTTTGACCAATGTTAATATGAACAACATTGCCATCACCCAAAACCTGTACACCACCCTCACCAATTGTGTTATTTGCTTGGTTATCCAATTGATTAGCCAATTCTTCTTTTGTAAATACCTCCACATATTCAACGTCAGTAGTATTTTTAATAGTATTACCCTTAATAGGGTTACCATCTCCGTCTAATAACGGTTCTTTCTTTCCCTTACCATCAAGTAATGTTAAATTACCATTGCTATCCGTATCTATAAGTGATACCTGATTTGATTCTGGATCAAATGCCCTATGTACAACCACTTCCTCTCCTTTAGCATTCTTAATTTTAGTAAGTGGACCAATATCTGTTTCATCAAAAAACTTAATCATTGCCAAAGATCGCAATCCCCCACCTTCTGGAATCAAATCAATATATGCTCTCCCACCAGGTGTAAGTGGTTCATAGATATTAAGTTTCTCAAAAACACCATCTGGACGTCTTACACTATTCTCTGCAAACCTTCCAGCTTTTTCCATTTTAGATAAATAAGTAATGTGTGCCAAACCTTGTACGTATTCTTGAGGAGTCATCATCATTTTCCATATCGTCCCAAACTCTTCTAAATGTAATCGAAAATCATCGAAACTACGAATCTCTTTTTGAACAGCTCGTTCTATCATTCTTCCAGTTTTAGTATCAACTTGTTTAAATAATTTACCACTGTTTCTAAGGAAAGCATTGTCAATAAACCTAGCAAAATTTGCTTCGGTTAATAATGGTTTATCCACAAGATTCCCATATAATCTCTCTTCGGTGAATAATGACTTCATCCGATTCATTTCTTCTGATAATGTGTTATATTTTTTTCTCATCATATCATCTTATTAATTATTCTCATTACATCACCACTTTCACCTATATTATCATTTTTGAAATACTCCCCAATATGGTATCCCACACCCACACCACTAGAGTCCTTAGGCTCAAATTCATAAGGGTCTGTTACCTTATTCTTGTCATTCCTTAACCCAGCAAGTTTGAAAAAACTATATGTTATTTTACCACTACTTGGGTCACATCTATACCTTCCCTCAAATTGGAATTTACCTATTTTAACATCTCCTTCATTAGTGATATTATCTGGAACTTTCTGCCAACCTTTAAATATACCTATATAAGTTAACACCCCATTCTCCCAAAACGTTAAGTTTCCACTTTTCAATCTCCCTCTATCTTTGGAATTAGTAACCCTTGTATAACATTTACCCCCATTGGTGAATGGTTGAGTAATAATTTGGTTTTCATCAACATTATTGGCTTTAAGTACAGATACCACACATTTTAAAATGTTCTTTTTCAAACACTTTTCCGTTCCACTTACCTCTTCACTGGGATCGTCAATATTATAATTTAAGTCCTCTAAGTAATCAATACAACCGTCAACTGACATTTGTTCAGTTAAACCCATTATAGTTTTAACTCTATTAATCTCTTCTTGTATTAATTTATTTTTTTTCGTCATTAATGTCATTTTCAATTTCTTCTAATTCTTTTATGAACCCATTTAATTCCTCTTTAATAAATATATCGTGTTCCGGATTAATCCCATGTTTTCCGAAAAGATTACTAACTTCGTTTAATCTTTCTTTAATGTTTAATATTTTCTCTCTTCTTTTTTTCATATAACCTATATTATATCTTGAAATAATTTTTTATAAAATATTGCTCTGATGCGTCATCAAGTGGAAGAGTGAAGTTTTCTCTTTCTTTTTTTCCTTCCTTTTCTATTCTTCTCTTTTCTTCATCTGTTAACCCTTCCAGCTCACCCTTATTAATATCATCCATTGTTTTGTCATAACCCTTACCCATTCCTTGAGCTTGATCTATATTACGTTGTTTTTCACCCTTTATATTTTGTTTATAAAGTTCTGTTTGATACTTTTCCGGCACTGGAATTCTTTCATTAGTAGTTGGATTTAATTTCTCACTCATCTCGTATGGTCTCCACCCACTATTTATAGCTTTCTGTAATAGTGTATTATCAGCAATAGATTTTTCTTTAGTCCATTTCTCATTTTTACTACCATCCTCATTTGTTTTAGAAATTGCACCAAAAATCTTCTTTGTTTGAACCCAATCATACCCCAATGCTTCTACTAACTTTCGCGGTCCCCAATCACCAGATAATGATTTATCTGTAATATAACCATTTATTAACCCAGGTAATAAGGCTTCCCCTGCCGCAAAGAAACCTAACTGAGTTAATACCATTTTCCCTTCAGGTAATTTACTATATTTATCTAACGCAATTAAAACATCACCATCGGACTCTTTTAAAAGTTTTTGGTATCTTTTTTTAGCAAATACTTGTTGTAATTTCACCTTATCAAACTTATTTTCTAGTGATTGTAACCCATTCACATAAGTTTTTAAACTTTTCTTGTCCCCTATGAATTTTGAAACATCACTAATTATATCTACAGAATATTTTACTTCAGCTTTGGTTAAACCTTGTGATAACATCTTTTTCTTAAACATATCATCGATATCCTTTTTAATAACATCATCAATTACAGTTCCTTTTTTCCCGTATTTCTCAGCTATTTCCCCTAAGAAATCATCAGTAAATTTCATAACTTTAGGAGATGCGTTTTTTATTTTAGCTAAACTTTTTGCTAACTTATAACCTGTTGCAACCCCACCGACAATTGTTAAAACACCAGCAGTATAATTAGCATATTTATCCGTTTTATTATCTGACATGTAACCCTCGACACCATATATTATACCATTTGCAACATCTAATCCCATTGATAGTAATGGTCCAATACCAGGAACTACCAATACTACAACGGATGCCACATCTATTAGACAATGAGGATCCGAGATACAATATACCCCCCAATCAGCAAGCTTCTCAAAAAATGATGGTTCATTTTTAGCTGCATGAATAGCTTGTTTTTGATCAATCCCCCTTATAAAAGCCGCAGATTCCATCCCAAACCTAGTCAGATTGTTGTCTGGACACCCAGCCAATGATTTGGTCATATTGTTAACGCACCCACAGTGATATGTATATTTAGAGGTATTAAGGTTATTTGTTACATTCCAATCTGACATATCCTCTACTAAGGGGTAAACAAAGAGTCCACCGCTTGATTTATTAAAACATCCGGGACAATCTTTTTTCCAAACAGTATCAGTAGACTCTACCATCTTCCATATACACCACTGACTCTCTTTTCGCCTATCGAAACCAACTCTGTCTTTCACATATGTTTCTTTTCCAGCAGCTTTCCCACAAATTTTCAGTGAATTAAACCAACCCGCCCTGTTCGCAAGACCATATTTACCGTTTGCAGTCACGTAATCCTCTTCCAAACCTTCTTTCCACCATTTCTTAGCTTCAGCATTTTTCATGACTTCCTCTTTACTATCACCACAATGGGATGCACATCTTTTCCTTACAACGGGTTTGCACTGACTCTTGATTAAATATTCTTGCCATTCCTTACTAATCAATTTATTGAAATTTTTCGCACTTTGCAACAATAAATTATCTTCACCACCAGTACCGAATTGTCGTATCGTTTTATTAGCATTGAATTTCGCATCTACACCTAATTTACCAGCACCAGTTGCGTCCATCTGGTTTTGATAATAATCGATTTTTGCTTGTGATGCATCCAAACCACTTTTATCTTTCCAATTACCAAAACTATTTTTCTCCTGTTCAGCATCTAGCGAAGCTATTCTATCCATTGAATCCTTCATCTCAAGTTCGGCAGCCTCTTCTAATGCATCAATTGATTCGGATGGAATAGGGTCTAATGGACCATATGTAAATGTATCACTACCACTTTTATATGTACCCGTTTGTTTATTTGGGGCTCCGTATGTTGCCCATCCGTATGGGTCTTTATTACTAATACCTAAACTTTTATTTTTTTCGGTTCTTTTATCCCGTTGTTGTTCCTGCCACGATTGTGTGCCGAATTGACTCGGATCCCCTTTAGTATTAGAAGGTTTAGGTGCAGGTTGTTCCAACAGAAATACCCTTTTATATTGTTCTTCGCTAATTATTATTTTTTTCATTAAATAACATTTTCTTATAAATATCTGAAATTATATAAAAAATCCCCTTTATATATGATTATATATAAAAGGGATAAAGTAAACATTCGATAAAGGAATTCTCAAAAAACATTTATTGCTCTATCAAATCTAAAAGTGACATCGATAGTAGCTAATTCGTTTTCTGTGTATCCTAGAGAACCAAAATCTGCATCGTTAATCTGTGTTCCTTGTAAAATCCATTTTTGTACCACAACACCAGTTGGATCTAACATTTCTAATTCTACATCTTTTTTGTATCCTGCAG